>Ga0210394_10000084_pt1 | contig 227530 bp, 180 predicted proteins | sample IncBWC12MmetaG_FD_160121 | JGI IMG/M metagenome (GOLD analysis project Ga0210394, IMG submission 160121) | Forest soil microbial communities from Barre Woods Harvard Forest LTER site, Petersham, Massachusetts, United States - Inc-BW-C-12-M | ecosystem: Environmental > Terrestrial > Soil >... | reverse complement strand
AAGCCCGTGGAGCGCTAAAAAAAGAGCTGCTGGAGCACCTGCGATCCAAGCGTCGCATACGCCGGTCGCGGCACTCTCGTATCTTTAAAGACGGGCGCGGTCAAATCCCTGAGGCCATCTCGATCCGGACCGGCTGGGCATTCCACGCGGCGTCGGAACTTCCGGCTTCCACACCTTCAGGCACTCGGCTGCTAGCATCATCAATTTGCGGACCGGCAACCTGAAACTCGCACAAAAGTTACTGGGTCATTCCAGCATAAACATGACAGCCGATGTCTACACCCATCCATCCATCGAATCGGAACGAGAAGCTGCGCGCGCCATTGAAGGGGCGATTTATGGCGATTTGTTCCAAGTTGTTCCACGTTTCGCGAACAAGAACAGCTCTGCGGCAATAAACTAGGAAAAAGTTAGATGACGGTTCACTCTGTAACCAAAAATAAGAAGGGCACTTAGAGGGATTTCCTCATAAGTGCCCATGGTTGCGGGGGTCAGATTTGAACTGACGACCTTCGGGTTATGAGCCCGACGAGCTACCAGGCTGCTCCACCCCGCATGCTAACTATACCGGAGGTTCAAGTTGCCGTCAAATTAGTGGGCTTGGCGCACATGCGGGGAACATTTAGCGGGAATGTCAGAAGAGCAAAGAAGCCGCGGTGGCCGATCTAAAGTTCGGCCATTACAGGTGAAGAAATGCGGTTTCGGTCGGAGAACGCCGCGGCGGGCAATCGCTTCCTGCGGCACGACAAGCTAAAGTTCGGGCAGTAACGTATGCGCGACCGTAGAAACGCAGTCTTGGCGGAGAACTTTACGGTGGCCGATCCCTTGCTGTGTCGGTACAAGCTAAAGTTCGGCCACATAGAAGTCGGCAGGGGAATTACCAGGTGTTGTAGGGAGTACCGTCGCTGCCTTCCTGGTCGGAGCCGGAGTGCACGTCGTCGACGCCGGTGCTGGTTTGGTCGGCGCTGAGGACCATGTCGCCATAGTGAAGCACCCAATCATTCTGCTGGTTGATGGGATCGACGGGAACCTGGCGGAGGTAGTGGGCGTCGACGAGATCCTGCAGGGATTGGGGCGCCTGCTGCTTGTCCAGGGTGTAATTGTCGATGGCTTCGCGCATGGTTTGTAGATCTTTTTTCAGGACCGATTCGCGGGCGTGCTGGATGGTGCGCGTGTAGATGCCGGCAGCCATGCCGACGAGAATGGCGATGATCGCGATGACGATCATCAGCTCGATGAGCGTAAAACCGCGCTGAGCGCGTCCGTGAGGGCAGCGCAAGTTGCGGCGTGAAGAAATTGGAAGCGAGGTACGTTGAAGCATCATTTCACCAAACATTTTACCGATCGAGTTATCCAATCCGGCCGTCACCCGCAAGGGCTGAACAGGAAAGGCTCAAACCAATTCCTCAGGGGCTGAAGCCCAACGGATTGGCAACCGCCTTTTGTCGGAGCCCCTCGAAACCCGGGACAAAGCGGAAGCTCCGACCCTCTAAAAGAGCGTTTCACCAGTCCGAGTATTTCGTCCCGTCCATGGCGGTACCGGCGGACTGGGAATAGACATCGAACACGTCCTTGCCGCCCCACGAGGTGGAGTCCGGGTCGTCCTCGACGGAGCGCAAACCCCAGTTGGCTTCCTTGGTCATGGGGTCAACGGGAATGCGCCGGAGGAAATGAATTTTCTTACCTTGCGAGCCGGACGCGATGCCGGTCAGTGGAACGCCCTTGACGAGAGTATCGAGGTCGGCCGGATAGCCTCCGGTCATGTTGTCGACACGAATCATGCCGCGGTCCGCGAGATCTTTGTAGCGATCGATGGCCTGGCGCATTTGCAGGAGATCGCGGCGAAGTTCCCGTTCGCGCTCGCGGTAGGCGGTCCAGCGGGCGATGGGAAGCGCCGCCGAAGAAAGAATGAGCAGGATGGCGCAGGAGATGATCAGCTCGAGAAGGGTCAAACCCGCTTCGCACGGGAGGCGCCGATTTTTGATCATGACGTGCATCGGTTCCAATCCTTGAAGACGGGCCCTACTGCACTTGCACCATTGCTTCGCTGGTGACCAGCGGAATGGACTTTTGCTGGGAGTCCTTGGCGTTGACCTGGACGATCGAGAGATTCGAATTGCCCGGCGCAACCGCTTTAATCACGATGCCGAGCAGGGTGCCGCTGCCGCTGACGCCGGGAGTGTTGGGTTGCCGCGTGGCGGAAATGATGGCCTGGCCGTGTTCTTTGTCGACACGCTGCACGACGGCAATTTCCTGCGTGCCGCCGGAGAGGAAGCTGCCGTGGCGAGCCTCTTCGATGCTGATTACTGCGGGATTGTACTGAATCATGATCGGTATAGAGAAAAGGTCGGAGACGTTGTCGACGGCGACGCCGACGGTGTAGGTCTGGCCGGGACTGAGATTGATCGACGAGGGCTCGAAGCGAATTCGCGGCCCGTTCACTTGCGGTGGTGTGGGAGAAACCGCAGCGGCTGCGGGCGTGCCGCTGGCGGGAGCGGCCATCGGGACCTGAGCGTTACCCGGATTCGGAGCGCTTGCCGGCGCCACGCCACCGGCAGGCGTGAGTGAGGGCGAAGGATTGGACGTCGGGGACTTGACGTCGAGTTCCTTGCGGACAGCCGGAATGGTTTCGGTTCCGGAATAGAGCGCGCGGAGATTACCCTTGGTCCATTCGGGCATGCGAACGATGCGCGGAGTGAGAACGATCAGAACCTCACTGTCCTGTATATCCCTGTTATCGGCGGAAAACAGATAACGCATGATGGGGACGTTGGCGAGCCAGGGCCAGCCGTTCAGCGTCTTGGTGTCAATGCGCTGGATCAATCCGGCCAAAACGCTGACTTCGCCTTCCTTGAGGCGAATTTCTTCCTGGGTTTTGTTCTGCGCGATGACCGGCTGCTGGATCCCGCCGATGGTTTGGAAGCTCGCCACCGAGGACACTTCGACGGAAAGCTTCATGCTGACTTCGCGATTCGGATGGATGTGCGGAGTGACGTCGATATTGACGCCGACATCGATGTATTGAAATTGCGTATTGACCAGGGGGTTGACGGCGGTGGTGCCGACGCCAACGCCGGCCTGGAAGCTGCCAGTGGCAACCGGGACGCGCTGGCCGATGTTCAGCTTGGCTTGCTGGCCATCGAGAGCACGGATTTCCGGGTTCTGAATGATTTTTGTGGCGCTGTCGGTCATGAGGAAATTGGCGGTAGCGCTAGGGATGGTCAAAACCACGTCGCTCTGATTGAGGTGGGTAAGCTGGTTCAACTGGATGGTGTTGGTCGAGGTTGTGGTTGAACTTGAATTCGAACTAGAACTGCTTGAGTTGTTGGGATTAATGGTGACGGTGGTGCTTTGCGGGGGAAGGATTCCCAAGTTTCGCATGTTATCGGTGCTGGCTTGCAGAATTTCGACTTGGACGATGACTTCGGGCTTGGCTTTGTCGATGTCCTTGATGATTTTGTCGATGAGTGCGAGTTTGTCCGGGGTGTCGCGAACGATGATGGCGTTCTGCGCGTTTACCTGCTGGATGCGCTTGAGGTCCAGCAACTGGCGGAGGCCGGTGGTAATTTCCGTGAGATCCTGAGCCACGGCGATATTGCTGAGATAAAAGGTGCGAACGATCTGCTCATCGTAGTCGCGGCGCTTCTGAGTCTGGTCGGGAATGACCATGATGATGTTTTCAGTGATGGGCTTCCAGAAGGCTTTGCTTTCCAGGGAGACGATCTCGAGAGCCTGCTCCAGAGTGACGTTGTTCAATTCGACGGTGATGCGGCGGGCTTGCAGGTCGGGGTCGTAAATCACGGTCAAACCGGCGAGTTTGCCGATGGTGTCAAAGACGACTTTGGCGTCGTTGGACATTTTCAGACTGATGGGAGCGCGCGAGAGAGGCTTCAATTCCGGGGGAGCGGAGGCCAGGGAAGGCTCGCCGTTTTCCACCAGCGGTTGTTCGCCCTGTTGCTCGTTGGCGCGCACGCGCTCGGCGAGCATGTCCAGCGTTTTCTTGAGTTCCTGGTCAACGATGACGCTGGAGGGGTCGAGAACCTGGGCGCGCTGGAATTCGGAGATGGCGCCTTGCAAATCACCCTTGTCGCGGAGTTTGAGGCCGTTGTGAAGGTGCAGCTGGCCGGCTTCGAAGCGCGCCTCGTTCAGCTTGATGCGATAAAACGGATTTTTGGGGTCGGAGGCGAGAGCCTTGCCATAGTAGTCCACCGCCGCGTCATAATCTTTAAGGTCAAGAGCTTTTTCCCCTGCTTTGTAGTTCTGATTGCCGTTCTTGGGGCAGCCGCCAAGAGCCACTCCGACAAGCGTATAGATCAGTATCAGACTCAGGCGGCGCATACTTTCTCCGGAAACCCGACCAATGGCAAACTCCGTCTTTCCTTGCTTTTGCAGTCTAGCATCGGCATTACGAGCGCAGCAAGCAGGTGAGCGCTAAACACCATCCTAAGGGTACAGGGCCATGGTGCCATCGGGCTATGTCCTCGCTATTCCTCTGAATCTTCGATACTGAGGGTACCTAGCCAAGTGAGCTGGAAGGACCCAAGAACGACGGCGGCGGGTTAGGCAATGGCGCCGGGGCATCCACCCGCTTTCCTGTCATTAGACGCGGCATCAGGTAAAATGAAAGATTGTGATTAAGCCGAGCAAAGGGACGGAGAAGGGCAAGGACCCGAAAAAGCCGCGCGAGCAAATTGTCGCGCAGAACCGTGCCGCCTCCTACAATTACCATATTCTTGAGAAGCTCGAAGCAGGATTGGTGTTGCACGGGACCGAAGTCAAGGCGCTGCGCGAAGGGAAGGCTAACATTCGCGACGCTTTTGTCGATTTCAAGCCGAGTGGGGCTTTCCTCGTGAACGCCCACATTGCCCAATACATGCCGGGCGGACCGTGGAATCACGAGCCCCTGGGCGACCGCAAACTGCTCTTGCACAAGCGGGAGATCGACAAATTTTCAGGCCGAACCGAGTCTAAGGGATTGACCGTCATTCCCCTGCGGATTTACTTCCGCGACGGCATTGCCAAGGTCGAAATCGCGTTGGCACAGGGCAAGAAATCGTGGGACCGCCGCCAGGACGAGCGCACCAAGGAAGCTCGGCGGGAGGCGGAACAAGCTATGTATCGCAACCGGAGGCGATAGAGACACATGCAAATTACACAAGAAGCAAAGCCGTTGGCCGCCATGGAAAGCGAAGCGCTGGTGACTTATGTGTTCGACGATAACGACGGGCCTCAGGGACGTGTTGCCGAGCTCGACCAGTTCACAGGTGGGCTACTTTCCCGGTTGAATAAGGGCGGAGAGCTGACCGGCAAGTTGTTGGAAACGACACTCGTTCACGCTCCGGCAAATCTAAAGGCGGCGCGGTTGCTATTGATCGGGGCGGGGAAGCGTGAGCAATTCAACGGTGCCACGCTGCGGAAGGTTGCGGGAGTGGCGCTGCGCTATTTGAAGGCGCGCTCAGTCCACAATTTCGTGTTTGTGCTGCGAGAAAACGGCGCGACCGAAGAGAACGCCCAGACGGTCGTGGAGGGTTTCCTGGCCGCTGACTTCGAGACCGACAAATACAAGACCGACAAAAAGAAGGATAAGTTTATCGATAGCGTCGCTATTGCCGGCTTCACCGATGCGGAAAAGACTGCGGCGCAGAAGGGAATTGTGCGCGGACGCATCATCGGGGAGGCGCAGAATTTTGCGCGGGAACTGGTGAATGAGCCTTCGAACAAGCTGACGCCGAAGATTCTGGGGGAGAAGGCGGAGGCCATGGCCAAGGAAGCGGGCCTTGCAGTGGAAGTGCTCGATGAGAAGAAGATCACCGATTTGAAGATGGGCGCGCTGTTGAGCGTGGCGCAGGGAAGCGTCGAGCCGCCGCGCGTGATTGTGATGACGTACACTCCGGCGAATGCTAAGGCCGGTGCACCGGTTGTCGGGCTGGTCGGCAAAGCGGTGACTTTTGATACCGGCGGAATTTCGATCAAACCGGCCGACGGCATGGAAAAAATGAAATACGACATGGCCGGCGGCGCGACCATGATCGGCACGATGCGCGCGCTGGCGGCGCTGAAACCGAATGTGAAAGTCATTTGCGTGGTTCCTGCTACGGAAAATATGCCGGGAGGGAAAGCACAAAAGCCAGGAGACATTCAGACGGCGATGTCCGGGAAGACCATCGAAGTGCTGAATACCGATGCGGAGGGGCGATTGATTCTTGCCGACGGCGTCCATTACGCAAAGCAGCTCGGCGCGACGCACTTGGTGGATGCCGCTACGCTGACTGGCGCGATTGTCGTAGCGCTGGCGAACGTGAACGTGGGCGTGTTCGGATCCGATCAGGCGTGGACCGACAAATTATTGGCCAGCGCGAAAGAAGCGGGCGAGAAGATGTGGCCATTGCCGATGGACGACGAGTACCGCGAGTTTATCAAAGGCAGTTTCGCCGATATTCAGAATGTAGGAAGCGGCAAAGGCGGAGGAGCCATCACGGGCGCGTGGTTCATCCGGGAGTTTGCCGGGGATACACCATGGATCCACCTGGATATTGCCGGTACCGCCTGGAACGATGACGCAAAGCCGTGGCTCGCCAAGGGGCCGACGGGAGTCAGCCTGCGCACTTTGGTAAGGTTGGTTATGTCGCTGTAGAAGGATTTCTGGGTAGGGGCGCAGCAGGGCTGCGCCCCTTGTCGGCACGATTTCAATTATGTGGCGTTGCTGGCGAGCTTAATCGGACCGATCTTGCCGGGATGGGCTCCAGCAGTGCTGGACCCAACGAAGAGTGTAGTAGCGGCATTTCATCAGGTCTAGTGGACCAGTCCGCCTACATTTTCTCCGGGGTTTCGATGCCGAGGAGGCTGAGCGTTTGGGCAAGGCGCTGCTCGACGAGTTCGCTTAGAGCGAGGAGGAAGGCGCGCTTTTGTTCGTCGGCCTCGGAGAGGATGTGGTGCTTGTGATAGAAATTGTTGAACGCCTGGGCGAGCTGAAAGGCGTACTTCGCGACGAAGGCAGGCTCTTGCACGCCGATAGCTGCTTCCACAGAATAATCGAGCGAACCGCTGAGAAGCAGAAGTTCCCAGATATCCACCGCTTCCGACCCTTCGAGAAATTTCTTCACAGAATCATTTGTGACTGTAGGACGATTTGCCGCGGACTCCGTGCCTTTGCGCTGGATGCCGCGGATACGGACCACGGCGTATTGGCAATACGGTCCAGTTTCGCCCTCGGCTTTCAGGGCATCGTCAAAATCGAAAGCGATGATGGTGTTGCGCGTGTATTTCAGTAGGAAAAAGCGCAGGGCGCCGACAGCCAGGGCGTTCGCGGTTTTCTTCAGCTCTTCCGGGGCCATCTCCGATTGCTTTTGCCGGACGCGGGATTCCGCGGCTTGCAACATGCGGGTGATCAGGTCGTCGGCCTTTACGCCAAGGCCCTTGCGGCCGCTGACTTCGACATAGGATTTTGATTCTTCGCCGGAGATTTCGTAGCCCATTTCGGCGGCGCAGCGTGGCGTGAGCGCCACGATCTCGTAATCGAAATGGATGGAGTTATCGGCTTCCTTTGGATGGCCAAGGGCGCGGACGCCTTCCGCGACCACATCCTGAAGGTAGGCCTGCCGCGCGTCGATTACGTTGTAAACCACGTCGACGCCGCCGAAATGAGGCGCGGCGGGTTCGTTTGGCCCGGTGGTGGTGGCCCAAACGGTTTTGCCATCCGGCGGATCGGGCCATTTCCTGTAATGAAAATCCTTGCCGAGGAGGCCAAATTTCCAGAGTTGGTACGCGATATCTTTTCCGACGTACGTTACGGTGCCGTTGGAGCGGACGATGACCTTGGCGCGATCATCTTCGGATGAAGCGGAGGACGCTGATGAAGTGGAGGAGGGGTCAAGTTCGTCCGCGTCTTTTGCCTGTTCTAGTTCTTGCCCCTCCTTAACTTCCTTGTTCCACGGCATGATCCAGCAACCCGCATTCTTCCCGCTTGTGGCGTACTGGATCGCGCCGCTGGCCTTCAGCTTTTCGAAGGCGGCATCCCAGAAATGGAGGTGCAGAATTTCGCTCTCGCGGGCGAGTAGTTCGTAATAAATGTCCAAGCGCGCCATGGTGCGGAGGTGGTAGCCGACGATGGTATCGGCGATCACTGCCGCAATTTGGGCAGTCTCTCCGGTCCCGGCTTCGATGGCTTTCAGCGTTTCGCCGCGGAGCGTGGCGGCGCGAGGTTTGTCTGCTTCGAAGAATTGCGTGGCTTTGGCGTACAGGTCCCAGCAGCGGTAGTCGAAGTGAGGCTGGGCCGCGAGCTGCTGGACTTCGGCGAGGGATTTCTTTTCCATTTGCTGGAAAGCGATGACGACATCGGCAACCTGCACGCCGGTGTTGTCGATGTAGTTCTGGACGACGACGTCCTGGCCGGAATGGCGAAGCAGGCGGACCATGGTGTCGCCGAGAACGGCATTGCGCACATGCCCGATATGTGCGGCTTTATTCGGGTTGATGCTGGTGTGTTCGACGATAACTCTTTGCTCTGGTTTGGTTGCCGGCTGCGGCGCAGCCTTTTGAAGGTCAGCGTAAGCGTGCTGCTCCTCGACGAGTGAATGCCAAATCGCGGCGCGATCGAAGAAGGCATTGAGATAGCCGCCGCCGGCGACTTCCACGCGCGCGATGCCCTCCGGTTTGGGCAATCCCACCGCGATCTCCTGAGCGATAGCGCGCGGGGCTTTTTTCAGGCGCTTGGCAAGTTCGAAACAAACCGGGGATGCGGCTTCGCCCATTTCGAGTTTGGGAGGCTTCTCGAGGACCACCGGGATTTTGACGCTGTAGGTTTTTTGGATGAACGCTGCGAGTGCGTCGCGAAGCCGGTTGCTGATCGTTAGATACACGGTGCCTCAGTCTGTTCGTGAGCGAACCTGGAATTTTTTAGTATAGCAGCAACGATTCGGCGCTTGCCGCGCAGGCACACTCAGGAGCGCGAAATGCTGAAAGCGATTCCTCAGGGGCTGAGGCCCGATGGATTGGCAAGTACTTCCATCGGAGCTGAAAGCGCCGACCCCCGGTGCCAAAGCGCATTCCGTAGGCTAAAAATGCCCGCGCAACCAGGAGCGCCAGCCGTGGAATTTTGCTGGGACTAAATTAATGTTGTGCTTCTGGGCTGTGGTGTACACTTTGGCGCAAATTGAGGGTAGAAGAGGACGCGATGAAGAGAACTTGGATTTTGTTGTGCTTGGCTGTTTTTGCCTGTGCGACGTCGGCGTGGGCGGATACGGTGATTTTGCGGGATGGAGCGAGCTACTCGGGGCAATTTACGGGCGCGAGCCGCGGCCAGATCGCCTTCACGGATGGTCAAGGCGTGGGATACAAATTTCCGGCGAGCGACGTTCAATCGCTGGTATTTTCACGGACGCAGGATATCGTGACGCTGAGAAGCGGGAAGGTGTATTCCGGGCAATACAACGGATCGGACTATATTTCGTTTCGCGACAACCAGGGAATTGATTACAACTTTCCGGTTCGCGACGTGGAGACGATGGTGTTCAGTCAGAGCAGCGCGCCTACAAGCTCTGGAGTTGCGCGGGTGATTCCTCGGGGGACGGAGATTGTGGTTCGCAGCGATGAAAACATTGACTCGGACAATTCCTCGACCGGCCAGCTCTTCTCGGCAACGGTAATCGAAGATGTTCCGGACAGCGCCGGAGGAATCGCGATTTCCGCCGGAACGCGGGCAAAACTCCTCGTCCGGAATATCAGCAGCGGCGGCGCGGTGCACAGCCCGGAGCTGGCCTTAGATCTGTTTTCCGTGGAGATCGGCGGGAAAGAATATCGCGTGGATAGCTCGGATGTGGATATCAATAGCGGCCGCGGCGTAGGTAAGAACAAGCGCACGCTGGAGTATGGAGCCGGCGGCGCGGGATTTGGCGCGCTCATGGGCGCGATCTTCGGAGGTGGCCGTGGGGCGGGGATTGGCGCTGCGGCCGGCGCTGGCGCCGGATTATTGACGCAGATTTTTACGCGCGGCAAACAGGTGAAGGTCCCCGCGGAAACCACGATGCGATTTCGGTTGGATCGTACGCTGGTGTTGAAGCTGAGAGCGTAAGGCGCAGTCTGAGGCTGTTAACCCCAAGATGCCGGCCTTAGAGCACGGCGCTACGGGCCGGAAGTTCAAAAATAGAAAATGGTTGGCTCCGGGGCTGGCTAGCTCACCGCAGGCAGGGCGCGCTTACCGGACGCGTCGGCACCACGGGCTGGCCGATCTAAAGTTCGGATACTACACGGGACTGTGCGTTCACTATGCTACACGGTGGCTACCCGGTGGTTTGACGGGTGATGGAGGGGCCGATAGTATCGAAGAGCGCGCAGAAAAATGAAAACAGCCTATTTTGATTGTTTCAGCGGGATTAGCGGGGATATGACGCTTGGCGCCCTGGTCGATGCTGGGTGTTCGTTGGACCTGATGCGGCGCAAGCTGCAAGGCCTACAGGTGCCGGGATGGGAGATTTCCTCCGAAAAAGTGTGGAAGAACGGAATGGCTGCTACTTACGTGCGAGTGAAATCGGAAGACACGCTGACGCATCGTTCGCTGACGACAATTCTCGGGATTCTCGAGAAATCGAGCCTCGATTTGCGCGTTAAAGAACGCGCAAGTGCCATTTTTCGGAAACTGGGCGAGGCCGAAGCTGCGGTGCATGATGTTCCGCTCGAGAAGATTCATTTTCATGAGGTGGGCGCGGTGGATGCGATCGTGGATATCGCGGGAGCGTGTATTGGATTCGAGGAATTGGGATGCGAAGCGTTTGCGTGTTCCGCGCTGAACGTGGGCGGTGGAACCGCGAAGATGGCGCATGGCGTTCTGCCGGTGCCTGCGCCGGCGACGGCGCGGCTGTTGATGGGCAAGCCAACTTATTCGAAGGGGGTACAAAAAGAGCTGGTCACCCCAACTGGCGCCGCGATCGTGGCGACGCTCTGCGATTCGTTCGGGCCGCAGCCGGCGATGAAGGTCAGCGCAATCGGCTACGGCGCGGGAACGGCGGACCTCGAGAGCCAGCCCAATGTGCTGCGAATTCTGGCCGGTGAAGTTGCGGACAAAAACGTCGAGGGCCATGGCGGGACGATTCGCGTCCTGGAAGCGAATCTGGACGATATGAACCCGCAGATTTTCGGCTATCTGCTCGAGAAGGCGTTGGCTGCGGGTGCGCTGGATGTTTTTGGTGTGCCGGTGCAGATGAAGAAGAGCCGGCCGGGAACGCTCGTGACTATTCTCTGCAAGCCGGAAGACGAAGGGAAATTCCAGGAGATGCTTTTTGCGGAGACGACCACGCTCGGCGTAAGGAGCCACCTGGTGGAGCGGCGGGCTTTGCCACGTGAATTCGTGAAAGTACATACAAAATATGGCGATGTGCGGGTTAAAGTGGCGCGAAGCGAGGGCCGGGCCCAGCATGCATCGCCGGAATTTGACGATTGCCGTAAACTGGCAGAGGAGAAAAATGTGCCTCTGCACGAGGTGATGGAGCAGGCCATGCTCCGGTTCGAAGAGCAACGCAAGAAGTGAAGTGAACTGAACTGGCCGATAATGCAAGCGCTGCATCGCGGCGCTCCAGGTACTACCGAGTACACAGAATGGCTGAGAAAAAAGAAAAGTTCTATATCACTACGCCGATCTACTACACCAACGGCCTGCCGCACATCGGGCACACGTACACGACGGTAGTGGCGGACATGTTGCGGCGCTACAAGAAGATGCGCGGCTACGACGTAGTGATGACCACCGGCACGGACGAGCACGGCGTGAACGTGGAACGCGCGGCGCAAAAGGCAGGAGTGCCGGAATCCGAATTTGTGGCGCGCATGGCGGATGCGTGGCGCGCGTTGTGGGACGAATTGGGCCTCACCGCGGACGAATTTGTGCGCACTACGGACCTGAGCCACGTCCGCACGGTGCAATGGCTGTTCCGGCGGTGCAAGGAGAATGGCTACGTTTACAAGGGCCACTACACCGGGCAGTACTGCATTTACGACAATGCTTATGTGAACGAGGCCAAGCCGGGCGATCCCTGCCCGGACTGCGGGCGGCCCACGGAAACGGTGACCGAGGAGAATTATTTCTTCAAGCTGTCGGCGTTTCAGAAGCCGCTGCTCGATTTCTACAAGAAATTCCCCAATTTCATTCAGCCAGAAACACGCAAAAACGAAATTGTCAGCTTTGTGGAAGGCGGATTGAAGGACCTGAGCATCACGCGGACCACCATCCGCTGGGGCATCCCCGTGCCGGGCGAAGAGCCCCACGTGTTCTACGTGTGGTTTGACGCGCTGACTGCGTACTTGAGCGCCGTGGGCGGCCCGGAATACGAGAAGCGCGGTATGTGGCCTGCCGATGTACACCTGGTAGGGAAGGACATCATCCGCTTCCACACTGTCTACTGGCCGGCGTTCCTGATGGCGGCGATGCTGCCGTTGCCGAAACAGGTCTGGGCGCACGGGTGGTTCCTGATGGACGCCACGAAAATGAGCAAGTCCAAAGGCAACGTGGTGCTGCCGCGGCCGATCGTCAACATGTTGGGGATGGATGCGTTGCGCTATTTCCTGCTGCGCGACGTGGTGTTTGGGCAAGACGGCAATTTCAGTTACGACGCGCTGGTCACGCGCTACAACAGCGATTTGGCCAATGGGCTCGGCAATCTCGCCAGCCGAACCGCGGCGATGCTGGAGAAGAATTTCGCGGGTAAAGTACCGAAGCCAGGAGAGCGACTGCCGCAGGACGATGTGCTGGCGAAACAGACGCAGCAAGCCATCGGAGAAGTCCTCGAGCGGTATGACAAGTTCGAATTTGCCCGGGCGTTGGAGGCGATTTGGGCGGTGATTGCGGCTGCGGACAAATATCTGACCACCGAGCAGCCGTGGGCGCTCGGGAATTCGCCGGACGAAGAGTCGCGAAAGGCGACGATTCTGTGGACGACCGCGGAACTGCTGCGCATTGTAATCGCACTGGCTCACCCAGTATTGCCGGAGAGCACCGCCAAGGTGTGGCGGATGCTGGGATTTTCCAGTGCGATTAGCGCGGTGGAATTGGATGGACTGCACTGGGGGCAACTGGCCCCGGGAGTGAGTTTAGGAACGTTCCATGCGTTGTTCCCACGCGTGGAAAAAACGGAAGCAATTGAGAGGATCGAAGCTATGACAAACGAAGAAATGAATCCAGCAACACCGGCTCCGGCGGCAACGCCGGCAGCGAGCGCTCCAGCGGCCGGAGCCGCAGCAGCGCCCGCGGCGGGCCCGGCCGAGAAAATCGGCATCGAGGATTTTACAAAGGTGGAGATGCGCGTGGGCCAGGTGAAAACGGCGGAGCGGATTGTGGGCGCCGACAAGTTACTGAAGCTCACCGTGGATATTGGCTCGGAGATCCGGCAGATTTGCGCGGGGATTGCGCAGTATTACGAACCGGAATCGCTGATTGGCCGAAAAGTGGTGGTAGTGGTGAATCTCGCGTCCCGCAAGCTCCGCGGTGTCGAGTCCAATGGCATGATCGTGGCCGCCTCGGTTGGTCCGGAGGGGCGCCCTGTCCTCGCGGGATTCCACGAGGATGTGGAGGTTGGGGCGAGGTTGAAGTAGTAACCGGCAGCAAAGATTTGCCTTTATGCAGGACGTGATATCGCGAAAACGGCCGGCCTCGGACGGCCGCGCCTACAAAACCAAGCTGCCATGGACCTGATCGATTCACACGCGCATATTGATTCTCCCCAGTTCGAAGCAGATCGCGACGCCATGATCGAAAGAGCGCGCGCGACCGGCGTAAACACGATTCTTGCTATTGGCACGGGACCAGGGCCGGAGAGACTGGACGCGGCGATGCCGTTTGCGGAAGCGCACGATTGGATTTACACGACTGTAGGGATCCATCCGCACGAGGCTAATAAGGTCGCGCCAGCTCATCTGGAGACCCTGGCGCGGCTGGCGCAGCATTCCAAAGTAATTGCCTGGGGCGAAATTGGCCTCGATTATTTCTACGATCACTCTCCGCGCGACACGCAGAAGCTCGTGTTTCGGCAGCAAATGGAACTGGCGCAAGCGGCCAAGCTGCCGATCATCATTCATTGCCGGGACGCCTGGTCGGACTGCCTCGACATGCTTAAAGAAAACTGGAAGTCGAGCGGTCTCGGCGGCATCCTGCACTGCTTTACCAGCACCATTGAAGACGCCCGTCGCGGCTTGGACATGGGCTTCCTTATTTCCTTTACAGGTAATGTGACATATCCGAAAGCGCAGAACATTCGCGACGTTGCGAAGGATTTGCCGCTGGAGAACATTTTGATCGAGACAGACTCGCCATACCTCGCGCCGCAGTCCGTGCGGGGAAAGCGCAACGAGCCCGCGTATGTAGCGGAGGTGGCCAAGGCCCTTGCGAATGTGAGAGACTTAGGAACCGAAGAAGTCGCCGCGGTGACGTCTGAGAATTTCCGGCGATTTTTCCATCTCGCCCGGCCGAGTGCGTCCCCGGCCGTGGAACCCCGCTAGGTGTGGCGGGGGATCAGGAGGACGGACATCGCCTTATTGACGGTCAAGGAAATCTTCGAGTTGGTGCGCGAGGACCTGGTGCAGGTCGAGCAAGAGTTATCGCGGCAGAGCGCTTCCGCCTACCAACCTGTTTCGGAAATCACAAGTTATCTTCTGGGTGGGGGAGGGAAGCGGCTGCGGCCTGCGCTGCTGTTGTTGTGTCACGGCTACGCGGCGGGAACGCCGGTCAGTCGACGCAGTGCGGTCAGGCTGGCGGCGGTGGTGGAGTTGCTGCACAGCGCCACTTTGATTCACGACGATGTGATTGACGGAGCGGACACGCGGCGCGGCCGACCTTCGGCGAACACGCGCTGGGGAAACCATCGCAGCGTTTTGGCCGGCGATTGGCTGTACATGCAGTCTTTCCAGATTGCCCTCGAAGAGCGGAATTTTCACGTGCTGGATATCCTGATCGATCTGACACAGAAAATGGTCGAAGGCGAATTGATCCAGTTAAGCAAGATTGGACGCATGGACGTTACCGAAGAAGACGCGCTGAAACTGGCGACGCATAAGACCGCGTGCCTGTTTAGCGGATGCGCGAGGCTGGGAGCGGTTTTGGGGGGGATCGACGAAAAGCACGAGGAAGCCCTTGCGGAGTACGGACGCTATGCGGGGCTGGCTTTCCAGCTTGTCGATGATCTGCTGGACTTCACGGCGTCGAGCGAGCAGCTTGGCAAGCCGGTGCTGAGTGACTTGAAAGAGGGCAAGGTCACGCTGCCATTGATCTACGCCATGGAGAATGGCCACAGCGAAGCGCGAGAATTGGTGGCGCGGGTGCTGGAAGAGAAGGAGTTTCATTCCGTGCAGCCGGAAACGCTGGTTGCCCTGGTGCGTGATTCAGGAGCTCTCGATCGCACCCGGAACCTGGCATTTGATTACGTCCGGCGAGCCAAGGAATGCATCAACGGCGGCGGCGACGCGGAATACGGAAGAGCGCTGCTAACCCTGCCGGATTTTATCCTGGAACGCGAGAATTAGGCGTGTCGCCACACGCCGCGCGCGTAATGTTCTTTGGCTGCCTGCCGATCAGTTGAGATCCTTGGTCGCCTGCCTGCGGCGGGCAAGCGAGAGACGCTCCTCCGGATGACATGCTGTTTACGTTTGACTTGAATCTGACCAGGTTGTTCTACGCAGGGGGGCCAGCATGGCTCGACCCTGCTTGGCAAGGTTAAGGGCATAGCTATGCTGCCATTCAAGCTGGTGTATCACGAGGGGTACGACCTGAACCTCGGGCCGCACGTATTTCCCTCTCAGAAATTCAGGCTCATTGCTGAAAAGTTGGGCGCCGACGGAATTGCCGGCAAGGAAGATTTTGTGCGCCCGGAGCCCGCCGCCGATGAGGACATTCTTCGTGTGCACACGAAGGATTGGGTGCACAAACTGAAAACTGGAACTTTGACGCTCAGCGAACAGATGAAGCTGGAAGTGCCGTACTCGCCGGAATTGGTGGCGGCGTTCTGGCTGGCTGCCGGGGGCACCATCGCGGCGGGTCAGGCCGCGCTGCGAGACGGCTTTGGCTGCAATATCGGTGGAGGCTTTCACCACGCGTATCCCGGCCATGGCGAGGGTTTCTGTGCGATTCATGATGTCGCTGTGGGTATCCGGCGGTTGCAACACGACGGGGCGATCCGCAAAGCGATGGTGATCGATACGGACGTGCATCACGGTAACGGCACCGCCGCCATTTTTTCGAAGGACGATTCCGTCTTTACGCTCTCGATCCACCAGTTGAACAATTACCCGGCGCAAAAGCCCGCGTCGACGCTGGACCTCAACATGGAGGACGGCGTCAGCGACACCGAATATCTGGCCGCCCTGCTGCCCGCCGTTCGCCACTCCTTAGATAAGTTCCGGCCCGAGATAGTTTTGTACATTGCCGGCGCGGACCCGTACCACGACGACCAACTCGGAGGGCTGGACATTTCGATGGATGGGCTGAAGGAGCGCGACAAGGGCGTGTTTGAAGAGGCTCGCAGGCGAAAGATTCCGGTGGTCACGGCGCTTGCCGGCGGATACGCGCGGCGCCTGGAAGATACCATCCAGATTCACGCGAACACCATCCGCGCGGCGCTCGAAGTGGCGGAAAAATTCCCACACGCACGTCCCGCAGGAAGCTAGCGTTTGGTCCTTGCAGAAAGGCGCCGCCCCACTCCCTTCGTACGTCAGGGCAAGCAGAAGGCGGCAGCTAGACAAACATGTTCGTTTGACTAGGGCTTTGGCGTGACGGAGGAGGCGGCGTTCGAGGCGGGCGTGATGCCGGCTGAGACGGTGCGCTCGATGGCAACCGACAGTGATTTTTCGAAGCCGTCGGGATCGAAGCCGTCCTCGCGGAAAGCGATCTTGCCAGCGCGATCGAGAATCACGGTGGTAGGAAAAGAATTAACGCGCAGCAGCCGGTCCATGCCATCGGCGAACAGCGCAGGCGTTTTCGGTTTTTCATCGGCAAGAAAAGGCGCCACGAGCGATTCGTCATCGTCACAATTCAGGGCATAGAAGACTACATCGGGCTTGGTCGCATAGCGCGCCGCGACCTTCTCGAACAGAGGCTCCAGTTCCCGGCAGGGCCCGCACCAGGTCGCCCAGAAATTCAGGACTACAACTTTGCCCTTGGCATCGGCGAAGCGGACCGGGCTGCCGTCGCTCACCTTACGCAACACGAAGTCGTACGGCTCTTTTCCCTCCGGATTGCGAGCCGGTTTCGCGGCAGACCCGGCGGTCAGACTGGCGTCGAACGCGTGAAGCAAGTAGTCGCCCAACCCATCTTCCGATCCGCGAGCGAGCCTCCAGACGTTGCCAATCTTCTTGCGCAATTCGGCTCGGGAGGACGCGCCATTGGTTCCGTCCGTTAGAGCGAAAGCGCGGGCGTATTGCTGGATCGCGGTGTTGAGGTCCTTGTTCAATTCAGCGAGTGCGCCGAGGCGTTCCGCCGCCGTGGCATTGGGAATCAGGGCGTAACTGGCTTCAAAATCTTTCCTGGCGTTGGCGCTGTCGTTGAGTTTCTGGTACAGGTCCCCACGAACCAGAAGCAGTGAAGACGTATCCCTCTTTTTCGAATTTTCCCAGTCGTCGACGGAGACACGCGGAGATTTTTCGGTCTGAGGAGTATGATCGACGTACTCCAGAACGCGGCTGCAATAGAAGACAGCGCGACGATAGCCGGGCGCGTCGCCGTAGCGGTTCAGCAATTGAATGGTAAGGACGGTATTCGAGACATCGTCCGGCTTCAGGGAGACCAGCCGTTCGGAATAGTCCACCGCGCGCGAAAAATCCCGGAGTTGCAGGCTCGACTCGACTAAAGCGCGGTAGATTTGTGGCCGCTCCGATGTTTCGGGAAACTTCTTTAGGAAGGCCTCAAGATTTTTCACCAGCGCGGCGCGATCGTTGGCCGCCTCTTCAATGGCCTTTTGAAGCTGCTGCCTTTCGGTGGGTTCTTTTTGTATGGGCTGCTTGTCGATCGCCGCGGGAGTTGCCACAGAAGGAGTTGGAGACGACGGTTTCGGGCTGTCCTGGCTCAATACGGCAAGCGGCACGGTAAGCACGCATGCAGGGAGCAGGCAAACAGCCAGGATTGGGCGGCGAAGGCGCACAATCCTATTGTACTGAGGTAAGTGTGGATTTGCAGGGAATCGCGGAACGGATTGCCAGCAGGGACGAGGACGCTAGGACCCCTGAACGTCCACGCCACCGGAAACTGTGTGGACTTCGATGCGGCCAGAAGAAGCGCCGATGTGAGCACGCAGGGAATGCTTACCCTGTTCCTCGAGGATGACCGGAATGTTGGTGCGGATACCGCCGGAAGTGGTTTCCGCAGTCAGCAGGAAGCTGGCGTTGGGCGGGACATGAATGTCCACCGAACCGGAAACGGACTTGAGTTCCCAGTAGTGGTTGGCGGGGTCGCCGGTAACGCTGACGGACCCGGAAATGGCATGCACCTTCAAGTCGTTCTTGGCGCCCGAGACTTCAATAGCGCCGCTTGCGGAGGAGGCTTCAACGCGATCATTGGGGTTCGTTACGCGGATAGAGCCGGAGGCGGCACTCACTTTCAGATCGCCCTTAACGTCGGTGACGGTCACATCGCCCGATGCGGTGGAAACTCGCAGAATTCCGCCAATGCCGGAGGCTTCAATCGAACCGCTGGCTGCGTTGAGCTGGGCGTCTCCTTCCACGCGATACACGTGGACATAGCCAGAAGCGGAAGAGGCTTTCACTGGCCCGCGGACGTTATCCATGGTGATTCCGCCAGAGGCAACTCCGGCATCGATCTCCGTATCTCGGGGAACCTCGATCTTGTAATCGATCGAGATGTTCTTGAACATGTTACCGTTGCGGCCGATGTGGATCACGTTGTCGTGCTGCTCGATCGGCGGATTGGAGACTACATCCTGAATGTTTTTCTCCGAACTGCCGAAGACGGACCAGCCGGCCGTGACTTTGCCGGAGATGTGTACTTTGCCGTCGCCGCTCCCGCGAATGTCGACGCCGCCGGAACCATTGTTGAGTTCCAGGCGCACATGGCCGCCGACGCTAAGAGTCTTCTCAAAAGTGTTATCCGCCGCGGCTGTGCCGGTGGCTGCTAGACCGAGGGCGCAAACCAAGAGCGCGCCGGGCATCCAGGATCGATGGGTTACTGTAGCTGGGGAACTCATAAGCTCCACTCTGCCCTCCTGTAACCAAGATACGCAAATCAGAGCAATTATGTTCCTGCGGATTTCCTGAGGGCTTCGTTCAAGGAGCCTTGGCGGTAGCCCTCGAGGTCCAGGGTTACATAGGCGAAGCCGGCGACCTTCAAGGCGTTGGCAATCGCGGAAGCCATCTCGGGAGTCAGCGCGCGCGGCAGTTCGTCCTGGGCGACTTCGACGCGGCCCAGCGTGTCGTGAAGGCGGACGCGGAACTGCCGGAATCCCAGGCTTCTGAGGGCTGCCTCACCACGTTCCACCAGGGACAAGCGCTCTTCGGTGACTTCAGTGCCATAGGGAAGGCGGGACGCCAGGCATGCGGAAGCCGGGCGGTCCCACATGGGTAAACCGGCGCGCTGGGCGAGAAAGCGGATTTCCGGCTTGTGCAACTCGGCATCGAGGAGTGGCGTGAGGACGCGATGCTCGGCGGCGGCCCGCTGGCCAGGCCGAAAGTCGAACGTGTCATCGGCGTTGACGCCGTAAGCCACGGCGGCGAATTTGCGTTCCGCGGCAATGGCGTCCAGCACGGAGAAAAGCTCGTCCTTGCAGTAGTAGCAGCGGTTCGTGTCATTCACGCGATACGCGTGGTTTTCCAGTTCGCGGGTTTCGACGAATTCGTGGCGTGCCCCTGTGGTTCGGAGGAAGCTTTCCACCTGTTCCCGGTCGAAGGCCGAATAGCTGGCAGAGATAGCGGTAACGGACAGGGCGCGCTCGCCGAGCGCCGCGTGCGCCGCCCACGCCAGGTAGGCGGAGTCAATGCCGCCCGAAAGCGCGACGATGAGCGACGGCAAGCCGGCGAGTTTTGCGAGCAGTTGTTGCTCTCTTTCCGCGGCGACTTGAGCGGAAGGCTGGCCTGTCTGGATTTGCACTAGAGCGCTCATCACCGTTTGAGTATATCCCAGCGCCAATCCGCTACGCGATACCGCTGACGCCGTCCCGGGGGCCGGCGTCCTCGTAAAGGTCCAGCGGCGCTGGATCCCATCTCGGCAAGATCGATCCGATTTAGTCTCCGAAAAGCACCGCAAATTTCGCATCGTGCGGACAGGGGGCGCAGCCGTGCTGCGTCCCTACGTCGAACCATCGCGCGATTCAGTTCATTTGAAGTCGAGAAGAGCGTCAACTGTGCCATTTTCGGCGTTCGTCTGAAGCCAGTGGCCGACTGTCTCATAGTGAACAGGCAGGTCCTTGAAAATCGTCTCGCGGTGGGATTCCAATTGCGTGAGGAACTGTTCGAATACGCTTTTGTCCATCACATCACCAGTTTTAATGGGCCAGGCCTCGCGGATCATAGTTTCACCGGTAGCGGACATTCCGGTGATGGTCATTTCGTGGTAGCGAAACGGTTTTCCTTCAGTAATGCCAACGCTGTAGGAAACGGTATGAGCTTGATCGTCATAGCTGGCTATCGGGTCCACTTTCGCTTCCAAATAGCCTTGTTGTCCGTACGCCTCACGGACCCGGTCCCAGCCGCCTTCGAGGGTCATGCCGTTCGCTACATCGCCCGGCTTCAACCGGAGCGCATGGTTCAATGTTTCGGTGGAAAGTGCGCTGTTGCCATGCCACGCGGCGTCCTTCCAGTGATGGACCGCACCGGGTGTACAAGGTACATAAACCGGGATCGCCTCCGGGAACTTATTGTTGGGATTTCCCGAAAGCCGCACCTGCGCCGGACCGACCTTGGCGCGAAGGTAGCCTTTCTCCAAATAGATTGGCCGGATTGCCTCCGCGAGGAACACATCAATTGCCAGCCGCGAATAAGGCTTCCCGCGAAGGTCGGAAAGATGCTGCTGAACCGCCAGATTGCTCATAAGGTTCGGATCGCTGAATTCAACATTGGCGATGGTCTGCGTCACACCGACAACTTGAAACTCCTGTTCCGGCGCGTCGATCAGCGGATTGGCCAGAACGAAATGCTGAACCTCTGCTTTAAGACCATGAGAAGACAAAAATGACGCAAGGGAATTGCCCGCGAGCTCGACCACGGTGCCGCCCTCCGGCAATGTGCCATCGTAGAACGGAAGATCCTTGCGAATGGCATCGGCAAGCTCGCTGTCGTCGAACCACGGGAAGTTATCGTAGTCGACCGGCAAGCGGTGGTTCTCTTCCACCTGGAAAGTCAGGGTCACGTCATTATTGTGCGTATCGAATTTATAGTTCACCTTGGCGAAAAGACCGCTGCGCAAAAGAAGATCGGCGGCGTCCTGCAGTTCCTTTCGGCCAACCTGTGAGCCGGTCTGAAGCCCGGAAAGAACGGCGACCTGCGCTTCCGTAAATGTCTTGACGCCCTCAGCGCGAATGGCTTTCAGAGTGGCCGTCTGAGAATAGGAAGGGAGTGCGAAAGTGAGAAACAAAAAGGAAGCGAGCGGAAACAACCGGAGGTAGCGCCGCATATCCATATTTTAACTCATCGGTCGAATTCGCGCTGGTCGGAGGGCGAGGCCCAGCTTTATTTCGTAGCGGCCGCCGGAGCGTTGCGCTGATGGATTTCGCGCGATTTGTCGAGTACCCATTGCGGAAAGACCGGCGTGTTTTGCGGCGGTTGCCCGCGGGTAATGGCCCAGTGGTCCAGCCAGCCCGTTCCTTCGCCCACATATTCGTCGGGAGAGCTGTAGGCCCCGTCGCTGAGCGCGTCTTCCAGCGTTACGAATTGGTAGCCGCGCTTTTGAAGCAGGTCGAGCAGTTCTCCGATGTGGTCGGCTTCGAGCCAGTTGCCGTGAAGCAAGAGAATCTGTTTAGGCTCGTAGCCGAAAAGCGTTTTGGAGAGCTTTTCGTAATAGTCGAAAACGTCCGTGGTATGGGATAGGTAGGAACTTACGAGTTGCTGCTGAAGCCCGGTGTCGGCTCGCTTGCGGGCGTCGTCGTATACGCCAGCATACATCCAGTCCCAGGCGTCCATGGTGATGGGAGCGATCCGGTAGCCTCGGGAAGTAAGAAACGCTTCGGCTTCGCGGCGAGTTTGCAAATCAAGTCCAGCGTCCAGATACGGATGACGCAGATAGCGCAACTTCATTTTGTGCGCCGTGAGCAGAATGCGGGTGACAGTTTCGCCGCGTACCACTTCTTCTTCCCAGGCCTGAAGAGGAACACGATTCAAAGAAGTGTGGGCGAAGGTGTGATTGCCCAATTCGAAACCGTCGTCGAGCCACAGATTCAGGGCCTTGATGCGGTCGTCCACTTCACCGAGTTTGTATAGCTTTTGTTCGTTGACGAAGCCGACGGCAGGGACCTTCCGTTCTCGGAGCGTGTTCAGCAGCTTGGTGGTCATTTCAACGATTTCGGTGCCGGTCATGGAGTTCGCTGCTCCGGCCGGAAGATCGTCGATGGTGATGGCGATTTCTCTTTTCGGCGGTGTCTGGCCGCGGACGGGAATACTCGTAGCCATGAAGCAAAGGAGAAACGGAAAAACACAGCGCGCAGGCATCCTCTTCATGAGAGCCCCCTGGGAATTCTTGCAGACTGATTCTAATGCGGAGGAAAGATAATTTAAAACGTTTTAAAGAGACAACTATTCGACGGTGACGGATTTTGCGAGGTTGCGCGGCTGATCCACGTCGCAGCCCCGGCGAACGGCGATATGGTAGGCCAACAGCTGCAGTGGCACAATTTCGAGAAGCACCGCCAGCGAATCGGAGGTCGGCGGCAACTCGATGAGATGATCGGACGCTTCGCGGGCCAGATGGTCGCCCTGAGTCGCGACGGAAATGACGATGCCGTCGCGAGCCTTCACTTCCTTGATGTTCGAAACCGTTTTTTCATAGAGAGTCATTGAGGCGGGGTCGGATTCGTCCCGCGTGGCCAAAACGACGACTGGCAGATTTTCATCGATCAGGGCATTCGGGCCATGCTTCATTTCTCCGGAGGGATAGCCTTCGGCGTGAATGTAGGAGATTTCCTTCAGTTTCAGCGCACCCTCGAGCGCGATGGGGTAATGGATGCCGCGGCCGAGATAGAGAAAATCCGACTGGCGGAAAAACTGCCGCGCCAACGATTCATACAGTCCGGTCGCGTCCGCTTGCAGAATGGTCTCCACCTTGTGGGGGATTTGAATGAACTCAAGCATCAATTTGCGCGCCGCTTCGGGCGAAAGGGTACCGCGCGTCTGGCCAAGGTACGACGCCAGAAGAAAAAGCGCCGCAATCTGTGCGGTAAACGCTTTTGTGGAAGCGACGCCAATTTCCGGGCCCGCGTGCGTGAGGACCGTTCCCGCGGCCTCTCGTGTGATCATAGAGCCTTTGACGTTGCAGATCGCCAGCGTCGGAGAGCCTTTCTGCTTCGCTTCGCGCTGAGCCGCGAGGGTGTCGGCGGTTTCGCCGGACTGGCTAATGCAAACCGTCAGCGTCTTCGAATCGAGGATGGGATCGCGGTAGCGAAATTCGCTGCCATAATCGACTTCCACGCGCATGCGCGCCAGTCGCTCGATCATGAATTTTCCCGTCAGCCCGGCGTGCCAGCTTGTGCCGCAGGCAACGATGCGCACATTATCAAACTCCCGGAACTGCTGCTCGGAGATCTGCATGTCGTCTAGGAAAACCTTACCGCTGTCCTGGGAGATGCGGCCGAGCAAGGTGTCGCGAATGGCGCGGGGCTGCTCGAAAATTTCCTTGAGCATGAAATGCTTGTAGCCACCCTTTTCTGCCATGATGGGGTCCCACGCGACTTGATGAGCAGGGCGGTCGACGGGCTTGCCGTCGAGATCGCTCACCCGCACGCCGTCTCTCGTGATCACGGCGACATCGCCGTCGGCCAGAAAAAAGATGTTGCGAGTGTGCTGCAGCAGGGCTGGAATGTCGCTGGCCACAAAATATTCGCCGTCACCCAAGCCGATCACAGACGGCGGGCCGATCCGTGCCGCGATCAGCTTCTGTGGATCTTTGGCGGACAGGAAGACCAGAGAGTAGATGCCGCGCAAGTCTTTCAAGGTTTTGCGCACGGCCTGTTCGAATGGGAAATTCTTGGCGTACTCTTCCACGAGGTGTGCGACGATCTCCGTGTCCGTTTCGGTGACGAACTTGTGGCCCTGTCGCTGTAATTTCTCCTTCAGCTCCAGATAATTTTCGATAATTCCGTTGTGCACCACCACATATTGGCCGGTGCAATCGCGGTGCGGGTGCGCGTTTTCTTCCGTCGGCCGGCCGTGAGTGGCCCAGCGGGTGTGGCCGATTCCGTAAGTGCCATCAATCGGCGAGTTTTGAATCACTTCCTCGAGGTTGCGGAGCTTCCCGGGAGCGCGGCGCAAGTGAAGCTTCCCGGAAGCGTCGACCACGGCGATCCCGGCGGAGTCGTAACCGCGATATTCGAGCTTGCGGAGTCCTTCGATGATGACAGGAACGACTTTTTTCGGGCCGATGTAGCCCACGATGCCGCACATGCAAACGGTCTCCTGTTTGGCAGGGTTTCAGGTTAACACGACCGCGTGCGCGGTCTGCAGAGAGGCGCCTGTCACAAAACGGAAGAGTTACTGTGGAATCGGAGCGTTCATTGTGCGGACGATCTCATAGGTGTTGAGCTTCCCGTTGGCGTCGAAATAAAACGTGACACGCGCCGTGACCGGCTGCAGTTTCTCCGTATCGATGTGGCGGATGATGGCGACCAACGTTCCCGGCTTCTCGGGGGGCTCGGTCGGGTAGCCGCGCGCGGAAAGAAATTCGACCACGGCGCCCTCGGTCGAGCCGACCGGTAGCTTTTCATCAAGCATGGCCTGGATGGGCTTGAGCTGGGGGTCGTCGACCTTTAACGCGCCTTTGCAACCCCCAAGAAAAAAAACAAGACTGGCCATAAGGGCGACGAAAATGGACCGCAGACGGGCAGGTTGGATTTGGAAGCGATGGGAAATTAGAGCCATCACTCGGCCTATTCCACAATTTCGAAGCGATATTCCTCGATCACCGGGTTGGCGAGGACTTCCTTGGAAATGCGTTCCAGTTGCTTTTGGGCTTCATCCCTGTTCCAGCCATCGAGGTTCAAGACGAAAAACTTTCCCTGCCGGACGTCGGCGACCTGCGAATAACCAAGACCGGAAAGGGCGTGCTGAATGGTCTGGCCCTGCGGATCGAGAACCGTGCGCTTTGGCATTACCCAGACATGAGCTTTCATGGCGTCAGTATAACATTTGCGGGGCGGGTTCATGCTGACCGAGCGGTCAGCCGGCGACGTTCGTCCGCGGAAAGAAACGAATATGTGAAACTGTTTCCCACCAGATCGGCCAGCTCCTTCTCGCTTAGGCCCATTTCCTGTGCATGCCGGTATTCCTCGCGGAGCGAGGTGTGGAACATCGACGGATCGTCCGTTGAGAGAGCCACAGGAATTCCGTGACGCAGGAGCTGCGGAAGCGGATGTTCGCGAAGGGAAGGCGCGTGGCGCCGAAGTTGCCGCGCGAGCGCACCCGTGCGGAGGTTGCTGACAGGACAAACTTCGAGGACGATGCGCCGGGCCGCCAGCAAATCCATCAACGCTGGATCATGAATCGCGCCGATCCCGTGCCCGACACGCTCCACTCCGAGGAGTTCGATCGCGTCGCGAATCAACTGCGGACCACCGATCTCTCCGGCGTGAATCAATTTGCGCAAACCACAGTACGAAGCATGTTTGTAGACGATTTGAAAGTCCTTGGTTGGAACGCTCAACTCATCTCCACCAATTCCAAAGGCCACGACGCGGGGTGAATTGCATTGCTTGGCCCAATCCACGACCTGATAGGCGAGATCGGCGCCGAATTGCCGGACGGCATCGAAGATCCAATTCATTCGGAGGCCTTGGCGTTCGTAGGGCTCAGTGGCGGCGAGAATGGCTTCGAAATTGGCCTGTGGATTCTGTTGTCGCAGCATCATCACGCCGACCGAGAGCGTGACTTCCGCATAGGCTACGTTTTGAGCCAGAAGTTGTTCCGCGACATCTGCCGCGAGGAGAGCAAAGTCTGCGGGATCGCGCAACAGGGAAGTGACCCATTTAAAAGCCTCGATGAACGCGGTGAAATCCGCGTAGCCATAGCGCCGGCGAACCTCGTCCTCGGTTATCGCAACGCCGTGCCGCGCAGCCAAAGCTACGACAACCGGTGGGCGAATCGAGCCCTCGAGATGCAAGTGCAACTCCGCCTTGGGCAGCGCATCGATTTTGGGGGAAAGCGCGTTCGCGTTCACGGGAGAAATTAGTGGGGCAACGGTGGTTTGCCGGCGTTGGTCCACGCCGTCAGCCAGTAGGAGCCGACGTCCGTGGACGCGTCGGACAGTTGTTTGATCAGCGATGTGGCGCTGAGATTGTAAAAGCGGTCGTAGTATTCGTCCGTATACGAACTCAATCCCCGCTTGGCGGATCGATCCGCGAGGAGTAGAGACTCCACCAGGCTGTGAGCGTTCAAGCAGACTTCAAATGCGAAGTCCGTAGGGTCGGAAATGAAGAAAGCGTCGTGCGGATTCACGGGGAAAAAAGAGCCGTAGCGGTCGATGAGCATGGTGTTAAAGCGCTCGTTAACGCCGGTTTGTCCGGTCAGTCGGCCGTCATAATTTTCAGTGGTGTTGAAAGGATCGTGGGCCTCGGCAACATAGTTAGCCAGGAACGCGGCGTCCATCTTGGCCTCCTCCCACCGGCCGTTTCGCATGTCATCGGTGAGCTTGGCGCTGTAAACGCCGATTTGCCAGGGAAGCAGGCCAGAGGACGCGACTTTGGATTTGCTGTATTTCGACAGGGCACTCTTGTAATTCCGAGGCAGCGCGTCAAACGGAAATTTGCCGTACTTGTCCAGTTCGATGAAGTGGTTTTGCCGCTCGTTTGGGTGCTTATCCAGTTGATTGAGGGGGTCATTGACGTGCTGGATCAGGAAGTTGCGATTATTTTCAAAGAAGGGCCGCAATTCGTATGGAAGCGTATCGACGGCGCGATTGACGATCAAGCGCTGTGCATTGTTTCCCCATGCGAATGCTCCGGCGGGAAAGCATAAGTCAATGAGCACGAAAAACAGCAACGTTTTGTGTGCGAGCTTCAGCGTCGACAACCGTTGCCGGGGCATGAACTGTGTCCTTGGCGGGCGCTTATCTGCTTGGGGCGGCCAACCTTAGCGTACTCTTTCTGCGCCCGTAGAGATAATAGAACACCAGGCCGATAATCAGCCAAGAGAAGAATCGCAGCCAATTCATGATCGGCAAGCCAGCCATCAACAGCACGCAGGTGATGATGGTAATAACGGGCGCCAAGGGGCCGCCGGGTGCGCGGAAGGCGCGCGGCCGATTTGGTTCACGATATCGAAGAATCAGTACGCCGCCACCAACAAGCGCAAATGCAAACAGGGTGCCAATGTTGGAGAGGTCGGCGAGGGTGCCGATATCCAACAGGCCGGCGGGAATGCCCACGACAAATCCGGCCAACCAGGTGGAAAAATCGGGGGTATGAAAACGTGGGTGAACGCGGCTGAAGATGCGCGGCAGCAAGCCATCGCGCGACATCGCGAACCACACGCGGGCCTGTCCCAACTGAAACACCAGCAGGGAGGAGATCATGCCCATCAAAGCGCCGACGAGAACGAACAACCGCACCCAGTGAAAGTGCAGCCGCTTCATCGTGTTGACCACCGGCGCTGCGTCGTCTATCAGCGTTTGCCAGGGCACCAGGCCAGTCAACACCACGACCACCGCAATGTAGAGCAGCGTGCAGACCACCAGAGTGGCGATAATTCCTCGCGGCACGTCGCGCTGGGGATTCCCGCATTCCTCCGCTGCGGTCGAAACGGAATCGAAGCCGATATAGGTGAAAAAAACGATGGAACCGCCGGTGAGAATGCCGGGCCAGCCGTTGGGCGCGAAGGGATGCCAGTTCGCCGGATGGATGAAGCGCGAGGCAAATGTGACGAACACCATAATCGCCACGATCTTTAGGAACACCATGATGTTGTTGGTTTCCGCGGATTCCTTGATTCCGCGCACGAGAATCACGGTGAGCAGCATCACGATGATGAAGGCCGGCCAATTAAAACCGAAATGCCAACCGGGGCCGTAAATGGAGTGGCCTTGGAGGTCCATAAGTCCCGCTGGAAGATAAGCGGGAGAAATCCACTTGGGATCGGGGTGCCAGCCGAACCAGTCCAACAAGTCCACGACATGGGCGGAAAAGCCAACGCTCACGGCCATGTTGCTGACAGCATATTCCAGGATCAGGTCCCAACCGATGATCCAGGCGATCAATTCGCCCATGGTGGCATAGGTGTACGTGTAAGCGCTGCCGGCGATAGGGATCATTGCGGCGAGTTCGGCGTAGCAGACGGAAGCGAACCCGCAGACGATGGCAACGAGAACGAAGGATAGCGCAATCGCGGGTCCGGCGCCCGGACGGCCAAACGAAGTGGAGCGGGTGATCAGGTACTGTAAAAGAGGGGCGTTGAAAACGGACGATACTTGCAGCTTTTGCCCGGCGATCGCCGTGCCCACGATGGTGAAAATGCCCGAGCCAATTACGGCGCCGATTCCCAAGGAAGTCAGGCTCAACCATCCCAACGATTTTTTTAGTTTGATTTCTGCGTTTTCGGAGTCCGAGAGAAACTGGTCGATGCTTTTACAGCGTAACAGTGGTGACGCCACTCAAGCTCTCCGATGGTATCCGGGAGTGCGCACTGGTCCCTGGTCAGAGCCGGATACGGTTTTGGATGATGTTGAGCCACTTTATCGTGAGTTGCCAAGACAGCGCAACCGGCACCCGGGCTTCCGTGGGCCATCCGCGTTCCAGAGACTCAGAGTTGCTGGAGCTGGGCGTAACGCTCGACGAATTTTTTTGTGCCGCGGCCGGGGAAGCTCACGCTCAGCCGGCGATCGTCGTCGTCGCCCTCGACACCGACGACCGTGCCGACTCCATACTCGGGATGGCGAACTTTTTGGCCGAGGAGCGGATCGGTGTTCTTGCCGCGCTTGAACGACGAGGAACTGAAAGAAGGTGAAGTCGACGGAGCTCGGCGCTGCGGTGTTCTTGGAGCCGCCGGCCCGCCACGCGAGCGGCGGACGAACTCTTCCGCGGAATAGGAATATTCCGGATCCGGTTCATAGCGGCGCGACTGGCCAATCTCCGCCATCGAACCGCGCACCGTGTCCACCAGTTCACTTGGGATTTCGGCGAGAAAGCGGCTGGGCATGGAAGCGCGCATCTGCTGCTCGTTGCCGAAAATGCGGCGGTAGACCGCGCGGGTAAGAGTGAGCGAATTGCGAGCCCGGGTCATGCCCACGTAGACGAGGCGACGCTCCTCTTCGATGCCTTTGTCTTCATTGACCGAGCGGCTGTGGGGGCAAATGCCCTCTTCGAGACCGGTCAGGAACACACAGTCGAACTCCAGACCCTTGGTGCTGTGCAGAGTGATAAGCGTCACGCCGGGCTTGTCCTCGAAGGAATCCGCGTCGCTGACCAACGCCGCGGCATCCAGAAATTCCGTGAACGATTCACCGGCATCCTGGCTTTCCGCCACGGCGCGCGCCAATTCCTCCAGGTTTTCCATGCGGGCGACGTCATCGGGCGTGTTGCGGTCCCTGAGCATGGCCATGTAGCCGGTCTCTTCCAGGAGGAAACGAATGAACTCGGCGGGCTCTTTGGTTTCGTAGGATTCGCGCAGGCGTAGAAGAAGTTCACGGAAAGAGCGCAATGGCGCGACGGCGCGTGTAGACGCCGGGCTGGTCATAAGCGACTCGATGGCGTCCCAGAGAGTGAGCCGTTCGCGATCGGAGATTTCGCGCAAAGCATCCACGGTGGTCTTGCCAATTCCGCGAGCGGGCACGTTCAGGACGCGGAGAAGCGAAACGTCATCCTCAGGGTGTAACGCGAGGCGCACATAGGCGAGCGCGTCCTTCACTTCGGCGCGGTTGTAGAAACTGAATCCTCCGACGAGCTTGTAACGGATCCCTCGGCGGCGAAAAACCTCTTCAAACGAACGAGACTGGAAATTCGTGCGATATTCGACCGCACACGTTTTGTCGGGATCGTCGCTGAGAATGCGATCGAGTTCCCCGGCGACGAATTCCGCTTCGGCCTGCGCATCGCGGGCTTCGTAATAGCGGAGATTCGTGCCTTTCTCTTTTTCGGCGCGAAGATTCTTGCCGAGGCGGTCCGGATTATTGGAAACCACCGCGGCGGCGGCATCCAGAATGGCCTGCGTTGAGCGATAGTTTCGCTCCAGGCGTATAACTTTAGCCGCGGGGAAATCCTGAGAGAAGCTAAGCAGGATGGAGACGTCCGCGCCGCGCCAGCGGTAAATGGACTGGTCCTCGTCGCCCACGACGCAAACATTGCGATGCTGGTTAGCGAGCAGCCGCAGTAAATCGTATTGCACGCGGTTGGTATCCTGGTACTCATCCACGTGAATGTAGGCGAAGCGAGCGCGCCAGCGGTCACGGACGTCCGTCGATTCTCGCAGCAGCCGTACCGAGCGCAGCAACAGGTCGTCAAAATCGACGGCTTTGCTCAATTTCAGCAGTTCCTGATAACCGGCGTAGATGTCCGCGACCTTACGTGTGTCGGGCCCGAACGATTCGGAGCGCATTTGTTCCGGGGATTGCGCCTGATTCTTGGCGTGGCTGATGCGGGAGAGGACATTGCGCGCAGTCAGGCCGTCTTCCTCGATTTTCAGGCGGCCCATGGCCAGCTTCACCGCCGCCAGTTGGTCGTCATCGTCATAAATTGCAAAATCCTTGGGAAGTCCCGCATGGCCAGCTTCGCGGCGCAGTAGCCGGGCGCAGAGCGAATGAAACGTGGAGATCCGCGGACGCGCGGGCGGGACACCGGCGCGGAGCAGCAGATCGGTGACACGATTCTGCATCTCCTCGGCAGCCTTGTTGGTAAAGGTTACCGCGAGGATTGCTTCCGCTGGCGTGCCCTTGAAGATCAGATTGGCCATGCGGTACGTGAGGGCGCGCGTTTTTCCGGTGCCGGCGCCGGCAAGGATCAACACCGGGCCTTCAGTGGTTTCCGCGGCGAGGCGTTGTTCGGGATTCAACTGGTCCAAGAAAGTTTGCATTGAGTTTGGGAGAGTTCTTATGGTTGTGACTCTCCATGGTAGCCGACCGGAGCAAGCTCGGCAAATGGACGCGAAGCCTCTTCTGTGGATTTTCTTCGTAAGTTGTAATGCGAAATTAATCCGAAGCGTCGCCGCCGAGGGCGATATCGAAGTAGGAAAGCGGCTGATTGTCGCCCATGGAAACAATGTCCGGGAAATACATGTGCGCGTTTTGTAGCAAATCCACTTCGCCACGCAGATCGAAATAGACCAGACCCTCCACCGTGTCGTGCGCGGCCACGACGCTCGAGGGAACGCCGGCGTTTTGGCAGGCATCGCGAAGAGCGGTCCAGTTTCCATCGCGCTGAGATTTGACACCGCCGCCGGGCAGCGGAATCGGTAGCGGACTGCGTTTGGCGGTCGGGTCTTTTCCGTTATCTTTCAGCAGGACGGTATCGGCGACCTCTTCGGCGGAAAGCGGGAAAAGCTGTTGGCGATTTTCTTCGCTGAGCTGCACAAGAAGCCGGATGCTCTGCAGATTCACTTTGACGCCGTGGTCATTGTCGTTACGGAAGCTGACATGGATGGCGACGATGCCTTTGGAGAACGGGGATTTTTTGGGGAATTTGTCCTTGTAACGGCTGGCCTGCGTCCACGGTTCGATTCCGATGGTCATGCCTTCATGAGAATCGGTGATCCCAGGATGAGCTACGGCCGGTTTCGTGGAAGGGTGCGTTGCGTCATTGTTTTGCGCGGGAAGGGAAGCGGAGCTGGCGGCAAACAGAACGGACGCGAGAAGAAGTCGCATGAGTTTATAATAAACTGTCTGCATCCTGAGGCCTTCGATTCAGGGGGAAGAAGCAGGGTTGCCCTGCTTCCGAGGCCTTGGACGACCACAAATCCAAGGTCTGACCGGAGTCCAAATCGAGTGTATTTCGTTTATAGCATATTGCTGGGTCTGGCGGCCCTGTTCACGGCACCGTATTGGCTGATCCAGGGATTGCGGCGCGGGAAATATCTGTCGAATCTCGGCGAGAGGCTCGGATTTTCTCTGCCCGCGCTTGAAAAACTGCCGGCCAACCCGGGAGGGGTAATTTGGATTCACGCGGTTTCGGTGGGCGAGGTGCTTTCCGGAGTGTCGCTGGTCAAGCGGTTGAAGGAGACTTATCCTACGAAGCCGTTGGTAGTATCCACCACGACTCGCACCGGTCAAGCGCTAGCCAAGGAACGGATGCCATTCGCGGATGCCATCATCTACTTTCCCTTTGACTGGGTATTTTGTGTTCGAAGGCTTTTCGATGCGGTAAAACCCGCGCTGGTGATCATTCTGGAGACGGAGATTTGGCCGAATTTCCTGCGCCAGGCGCGCTTAAGGAATATTCCCGTGATCTTTGCGAGCGGGCGTATCTCCGACCGGTCTTTCACGCGATATCAGAAGTACCTCGGACTTTTTGGTTTCTATCTGCGGCCGTTTCTCGCAGATGCGTTGCGAAATCCCGCGGCGTTTCTTATGCAGACTTCCACGGACGCCGGACGCATTCGGGCTTTGGGCGCTCCGCCCGACCGCGTGAAAGTCAGCGGGAATCTGAAATACGACATGGCTTTGCCGGATGCGACTCCTCTTTCCGCGTGGCTGGCGCAAGAATGCAAGCGGCTCAACCGCTGGCCGGTGATCGTGGCGGGAAGCGTGGTAGCTACCGAAGAGCCGCTGGCGCTGATTGCCTTTGGAGTGGTGCAGGGAGACTTCCGAAATGCGTTGCTTGTGCTCGCTCCGCGCAAGCCGGAACGATTTGTTCCGACCGCGGAGTTCATCGAAGAATCGCACAGAAAATTTGTGCGGCGATCGGAATTGCCGGTTGTGGGTCCGGGGATTTCGCCGCATCCGGCGCCGAAATCCAACGGCATTCCCGATGACGCCACGGTGATTCTGCTGGACAGCATCGGCGAGCTTGCTTCACTTTATCCGTTGGCTGACGGCGCATTCGTGGGCGGTTCGCTGGTCGAAGCCGGCGGGCATAACATTCTGGAGCCGGCGGCGTTTGGAAAAGTGCCGGTGTTTGGGCCTTCCATGGAAAACTTTGCCGAAATCGCCGCTCGCTTTGTGCAAGCGGGCGCCGCGATTCAGGTGCAGAGTCCGGAAGACGCCGGCGTCGAGTGGATTCACTTGTTGAAGAATCCCGAGAAAATGGCGCGCATGGGGACGGCCGCGAAACAGTTGGTGGAAAGCAGCCGGGGCGCGCTGGATCGCGTGATGGCCGAAATAGCAAAGCAGTTGGGTGGCGCTTCTCAATGATGCTTCCGCCGTTGCTGCGGCTGTTGCTCTGGCCGCTTTCGGTCCTGTACGGGACGGCGACGCAGGTTCGCGCGTCTCTTTACGCAAGGGGAATCTTCAAACAGAAGAGGCTAAGCCGACCGGTGATCAGTGTAGGAAACCTGACCGTGGGCGGCACTGGCAAGACGCCGATGGTGATCTGGCTTGCAGAGCATTTTCTGGCGGAAGGAAAGCGCGTGGGCATCTTGAGCCGCGGTTACCAAGGAAGCGCGGGAACAAGCGACGAGATCGAACTGATGAAGGCTCGCCTCGAGCAGCGCGCGAAATTCGGCGTCGGCGCGGACCGTTTTGCGCAGGGTAAGAAGCTGGAAGACAGCGTCGACCTGTATCTGCTGGACGACGGCTTCCAGCACCTTCCACTGGCTAGGGACGTGAACATTTTGCTGATTGATTCCGCGCAGCCGCTTGCGAAGCAGAAGATGCTCCCAACGGGACGGCTTCGCGAGCCCGTTTCCGCGATGACCCGCGCGGATCTCCTCCTTTTTACGCGCGCCGAAACGGTGGCCGGGACTAACGCAGTGATTGAGAAATTTCAAGAGCACCCGGTGTTCTCCGCCGCTACGCGATTGCTCGGTTTCCGTGGCTTGCAGGCGACGGCTAGGCTATCGGGTCGGGAAGAGATCGGCGCTGGGCCGTTCTATGCGTTTTGCGGAATCGGAAATCCACGCGCCTTTTTTCAAGACCTGAAGAACTGGAATCTGCCGCTTGTGGGTCAATGTGAATTCGCCGACCATCACCGATACGACGCGAGGGATGCGAATGAGATCGAAGCGGCGGCGCGAAAAGCCGGGGCGAAGGCGCTGCTCACGACCGAAAAGGACGCACAGAACCTTTCCGGAGTTGGTTTTGCAGAACTTCCAGTCCACGTCGCGGTGATCGAGCTGGTGATTTCGAAGGAAGCATCGTTTCTAGCGTTGGTTCTCGAAAAGCTGGCAGCGGAAAAATCCGCCACATGAAGATCGTGATTCGAGCGACGAACTGGGTGGGCGATGCGATTATGGCCTTGCCGGCCTTACACGCTGTTAGAACGAGATACCCAGACGCGCAGATCGCGATCGTCGCGCGGCCTTATGTGGCCGATATCTATCGAGGCCAGGGCATTTCAGACGAACTGATCGCGTACGATCCGAAGGGGGAGCACCGCGGATGGACAGGAAGGGAACGCCTCGCGAGAGAACTGCGTGCGTCGAGGTTCGACGTCGCCCTTTTGCTTCAAAATGCCTTTGATGCGGCTTGGATGGCGTGGCGTGCCGGCGTGCCGCAACGGATTGGCTATGCCCGCGACGGCAGAAGCTTGCTTCTGACGAGAGCGATTCCCGTGCCAAAGCAGGGGCAGATTCCTGCTCACGAGAAGTTTTACTATTTGGAGTTGTTACACCGCGCTGGATGGATCGAATCTTTGCCGGACGAGCCGCACATCACCCTCGAGGTTACCAGCGCAGCCCGTCAACGCGCTGCGCAGACGCTTCTTGAGGCGGGTGCTCGGCCCGGCGTATTGCGCATCGCCTTAGGCGCGGGCGCTTCTTATGGCTCGGCAAAGTGCTGGCCGCCGGACCGGTTTGCGATAGCTCTCAACGAAATCCTGTCCCAAACGGATGCGGATGTAGTCTTATTTGGCACGCCGGCCGAAACATCAGTTGCTGCCGCCATCGCTAACGACTTGTGCCGCCCGCCGATTGATCTGACCGGAAAAACGCCGATCGCCGAATTGCCTGCTCTGCTTTCACAGTGTCATCTATTCCTTGGGAACGATTCGGGCGCGATGCATGTCGCCGCCGCCGTTGGCTTGCCGATTGTGGCGGTCTTTGGCCCGACCGATCCGAATGGCACAGCGCCGGTCACTCCGCGCGCGACCATCGTTCAACAAAAACCCTATTGCAGCCCATGTTTTCTTCGGCGCTGTCCCACGGACCATCGCTGCATGAAGGCAGTAACGCCAGAAATGGTGGAGTCGGCGCTGCGCCTGCGGCTTGCGGAGGTGACCTCTGCCTGAATCTGTCACGCGAAAGTCGGCCGTCTTCCTGGACCGCGACGGCACCATCTCTGAGGAAGTCGGTTACTTGAATCACGTCGAGAGATTTCGTATGTTTCCGTTTGCAGGGGCAGCCATCCGCCGGTTGAATGAGGCGGGTTTGGCCGTCATTGTCGTGACCAACCAATCCGGGGTGGCTCGCGGCTATTTCCCGGAATCGCTCGTACAGCAAGTGCATGAGCGTATGCAGCGCGAACTAGCCGATGTTGGCGCTCGACTGGACGGAGTCTACTATTGCCCGCACGGTTCGGCGGATAACTGCGAATGCCGAAAGCCTAAGGCAGGCATGCTGGAGCAGGCGGCGCGCGAACATACAATTGATTTAGGGCGCTCGTTCGTAGTGGGAGACCGGTACGCCGACATGGAATTGGCGTTTCGTGGCGGCTGCAAAAGCATTTTTGTGCAAACCGGATATGGCCTGGAGGAAGTGACGTTGCACGCAAAAGATTGGCCCCGGCAGCCAGACGTGATTGTTGCAGACCTGAAAGCGGCGGCCGACTGGATTCTGGCGCGGGAAAAATGAAACGGAAAATACCATACGAAAAGTCTTCCGGTGCGGCGGACCTTCGGGCTCTGGCGGAAGTTGTCGAACGCTTCGAAGGCAGGCGCGTCGTCATCCTCGGCGATTTTGTCGCGGATTCCTTTCAATCTGGCGACATCACCCGCGTTTCGCGAGAGGCTCCGGTATTGATTTTGAGGCACCGCGAGACACACATCCTGCCCGGCGGCGCGGCCAATGCCACGAACAATCTCGCAGCGCTCGGTGCCAGGGTCATGCCGATCACCACAGTGGGTGATGACGCCGCTGGGGATTGGCTGGTCCAGTGGTTCCGCGAAATGAAGGTGGACGTTTCGGGAATTCTGCAAATCAATGGAACCATTACTCCGACTAAGACGCGTTTTTTGGCTGGTTGGGCGCATACTGTGGGGCAACAAGTGTTGCGTGTCGACTACGAGCCGCACTCCCGTCTTTCGGATGCACATCGCAAGAAAATCCAGCAGTTGTTGCACGCGAGACTGAAGAAGGCCGAAGCTCTGGCGATTTCGGATTACGGATTTGGAGTCGCCACCCCGGAAGTAGTTCGGGCTGCAGTGAGCAGGCAAAAGAGAACCATTCCGGTGACTCTCGATTCGCGCTATCAATTGCTTACGTATAAGCGCGCCGGCGTGACAGCCGCCACTCCCAACGAGGCGGAGATGGAAGCGATGCGCAGCGTCGCCATTGGTCGGGACATTTCGCAACTGGAACGCAGCGGACACGAAGTGTTGCATGAATTAAAGTTGCGGTCGCTGGTGATCACGCGGGGGAAGGATGGCATGGCGGTCTTTGTGCCGGGCGAACCGACAGCGCACATTCCTGTCCACGGAAGCGACCAGGCCGTCGATGTCACCGGCGCAGGCGATACGGTTTTAGCGGCGTATACGCTAGGCTTGGCGAGCGGCGCCACGGCGCTCGAAGCCGCGCATATTGCCAACATCGCGGGCGGCCTGGTAGTCATGAAGCGCGGCACCGCCACGGTTTCGCGCAACGAACTGCTGGACGCCATCCGAAAAGCAGCTTCGGGGGTGGCCCCCTAAGGCAATTTCCATGCGGTCCGCCCAATCCAAAATCCATTCTCGCGAATCTGTCCGCAAGGCTATCGCAAAACTCCGGAGCCAGGGCCAGCGTGTGGTATTGGCGAACGGTTGCTTCGATACGCTGCATGTCGGCCACGTTCGTTATTTGTCCGGAGCCAAACGCGAAGGCGATGTGCTCGTCGTCGCCGTCAATGCGGACGCCAGTGTGAAGGGCCTGAAGGGGCCGCGGCAACCGGTTCTCGATGAGCAAGCTCGTGCGCAACTGGTGGCGTCACTCCGCGATGTGGATTTTGTGTTGCTATTTGCGGAGTCCAATGTCGAATCGTTGCTCGAGGAACTGCGGCCGGAGGTGCACGCCAAAGGCACGGATTACACCACGGAAACTGTACCGGAACGTGCAGTTTCCGAGCGCCTTGGTATCCGCGTCGCCATTGTGGGCGATCCGAAGCGCCACTCGACCCGCGCATTCCTTGACGGCCTTCGAAAAGGGCGCCATGGCTGACCAGCGCTTTATCGTCGTCCGCCTCGGCTCCCTCGGCGACATCGTGCACACGTTTCCTGCCGTGGCCGGGTTGCGGGAATCGTTTCCCGCGGCGGAAATCGTCTGGCTGACACATCCCCGCTGGCTTGAGTTGGTGAGCAGTAGCGGGCTGGCTACGGAAATCTGGCCGGTCGATTCGCGCGATCTCGCTTCGGGGCGGCAGGTCATCAGGAGACTTCGAGCGCGCAAGTGGGACGCGGCAGTCGACTACCAGGGATTGTGGAAGTCGGCGTTCCTGCCTTTTTTCGGTGGCGCGCCGAAGCGCATCGGCTTCTCTTCCGCGACAATTCGTGAGTTTGGAGTCCCGGTTCTTTATACCGACAGCGTGAAATGCCGGACCACGCATATCGCGGATCAAAATGGCGAGCTGACGCTTCGCGCCGGGGCGACGCAGCCTGTGGGTCGCGTCGTTCTGCGGATTGCCGACGCGGACGCATCGCGAGTGCGCGCGGATTTGGCGAAAGAGGGACTCAACCGATACGTAGTGCTAAGCCCGGGCGGCGGCTGGCGTTCGAAATGCTGGCCGGCGGAGCGCTTTGGCGCCCTTTGCCAGCAAATTCGTAGAGAAATGGATTTGCCGTGCGTCATCAACTACGGCCCGGGCGAAGAATCTCTTGCCCGAGAAGTGCGGGCGGCCAGCGGGAACGCCCAGCCCATCTGCTACGACGGAGAGATGAACACTCTTCAGGCGCTGCTGCGCGACGCACGGTGCATTGTCGGCGGAGATACCGGTCCGCTGCACTTGGCTGTAGCGCTCGGCACTCCGGCCGTGGCGCTGTTTGGCCCCACCGATCCTGTGCGCAATGGTCCTTATCCGCCCGGCGAAATTGTTTTGCGCAGTCCGGTAGCGGTCACATCCTACGACCGGTCGAATTCGACCGATCCCTCGCTACTGGAACTCTCCGTGGACTCCGTGTTTGCCGCTGTAAGGCAGCGCCTGGGGCTACACGCGTGACCTTACTGGATTTCTTTGCGCGGTGGCGTGTACGGTTGGGATACTTGCTTGCGGTTGTGATGTTGTGGCTGGCGAGGCCCACGCCACGTTCGATTCTTCTTGGCGCAATCCTGGGCTTCGTCGGGCTGTTGATTCGTGGTTATGCCGCCGGCTACCTGAATAAACAGGAGGTGCTCACCATAACTGGGCCATATGCCCGAACGCGCAATCCGCTTTACCTGGGCAGCAGCATACTGGCTTTGGGAGCGGCTGTTGCGATGAATTCCATTTGGGCGGCCGCGCTGCTGCTCTGCTATTTTGCTTTGGTGTATAGCTTCGTCATGCGCCGGGAGGAAATGGAGCTGCGACAGAAGCACGGAGATGCATTTTCCACATACGCGGCCGCGGTGCCGCTCTTTTTGCCGCACCTGTTTGGCGCAACGCGATTGACGGCGAATGGCGCAAGCTTTTCGTGGGGGCAGTACAAGAAAAATCACGAATACGAGGCGTTGATTGGGTTTGTCTTATTCCTGGTCGGCCTCGTTCTGATCTGGTGGCTGCGCTCGCGCTAGGGCCGGAGCCCGGCCGAACATTCCACGAAACAGTCACTTGAAGCGTGTGCCCATCCGTCAGAATCTGAAACCCGCCATCCGGATCGGTCCGGTAGATTCGCGTGCCGCTCTCCAGCCGTTCGAGAAGTTCCGGGCTAGGATGGCCGTAAGGGTTTTCTTCACCCGCGGAAATGACGGAGACCTGCGGAGTCACGGCGTTCAGGAACTGCGGCATAGTCGAATGGTTGCTGCCATGGTGACCGACCTTCAACACATCCGCGTGCAGGAACATCGAGTGGTCTTTCCTCAACATTTGATACTCCACCTGTTTCTGCGCGTCGCCTGGCAACAGAATCGTGCGGTCGCCGTAGGGCAGGCGCACTACCAGCGAATCCATATTTTTCGTTTGCGGCGCGATTTCATTCGGCGCAATTTGAGGCCATAGAATGTCGACGCGCACGCCTTCTCACGCCGCGGCAATTGCAACAGCCGGAAGCTTCATGACACTCTTCGCAACCTCACCAGCGTCTCGATGTGAAAGGTCTGTGGAAACAAATCGAAGAGGTGCACTTCGGCAATTTCATATTTGTGCGCGGGAGCAACAGCCGTTTCCTGCTTGCGGTCGGAGCCGGCGAGCACCGCGAGGTCGCGCGCCAGCGTGGCAGGATCGCAGGAGAGATAGGCGATCTCCTGCGCGCCGAGCCTCGCAAGTTGTGCAGCGGCTTCCGCGCCAAGACCCGCGCGCGGCGGATCGAGAATGACCAGATCCGGTGTTTCCTGCTGCTTCTTTAGAAACTCCTCGGCGTGTTCATTTTCCGAAACCACGGAAGCACCGGCAGCTTCCGCGTTCTGGCGCAAGTCGCGTATGGCGGAGAGGTTGGCGTCAACACTGATTACCTTCGAAAAGGTCTTCGCCAACGGTAGCGTAAAGAATCCGACACCGGCATATAAATCCAGGGCGTAGCCGCCTTTTGCGCCTCCGACCATCGTTTGCAGCAGATCCTCGATCAGAAAACGATTCACCTGAAAAAAAGACAAATGATTCACGCGGAAGGTGAAATCGCCCGCTTTCTGGATCAAATAGCCGGGGCCACTCAATTCGAATCGGTTTTTGCTTTGATCCAGCATCAGGAGACTCTCCAGAGCAGGAAGCGCCGATTTGAATTCAGCCGTCATGGCCTTCGCCGGTTTAGGGAATCGTTCAAACGCAATATTCAAAGCAATTTTTTCATCCGCGCCGTCGGCGAATGCTTCGACTTCCAGAATGCCCGGGGGAAGCGAATTGGAACGCGCTAAATCCTGCAATTGGCCAAAGGCTTCGGCCAGCCTTGGAGAAAGCACGGGACACTGGTCGATTGGCAGAATGTGGCCGCTTTCCGGCAAGAAATAGCCAAAAGCGCGTGGCATCGCATCGCGAAATGCCCACTGCGCGCGGTTGCGATAGCCGTAGGGCTGCGCGCTGTGCTCCTGGATCGCACCGGGCCATTGCACTCCACCAAGTCGCGACAGGGTTTCGCGCAGGATCTCTTTCTTCAGGCGAACCTGTTCCGCAATTTCGATGTGTTGATAATGGCATCCCCCGCAAACGCGAAAGTGTGGGCACACGGCCTCGCCACGAAAGGAGGAAGCCTTCTCCACTTCCACCAGATTGGTGTGGATTAGCTTCTTCTTGCGGGTGCGAACGGAGGCGCGAACCTGTTCTCCCGGCAGCACGAACGGCACGAACACCGTATTGCCGCCAGCGTGAGCCAATCCTTCACCACCGTAGATAAGCTTCTCAATGGATAACTGCAACTCATCAGCCATAGTTGTTCAAATCCTATCTTGCATGCGCTTCAGTGTGCTTGCGTTGGGCGGTCAGGAAAAGTAAAAAAGACTCAGGCGCGGCAGTTGGTATTCGTCCAGCAAGCGTTTCTGTGAATACTGCTTTTCCACCAGTGCCAATTGGTCCGCCTTCATTTTGCGCCGATACGCGGCCAGTTGCGAATCCACTTCGCGCTTGATCTTCAGCATCAGCTCTTCGGAGGCGTGGGAGAGGAGCGCGGCGTGAATCTTCTCGTCCAGGATCGTCAGTCGCCGTTCCAGGTCTTCCAGGTCCAGCGTGCCGGGAGCCTCTAACAACGTCTCGGAAGACGCCAGCTTGGCGGCGGTTTCGCACAAGAATTTAGCAAGATTTGGCTGTGCGGATTCCCGGAGGCCGGCAGCCTTTTGCAGCAATTCCACGTTCCGCTCCAAATAGGCGCGCAATTCCGGCCGCGCAAACAGCTCTCTCGCATTGTTGTGGGTCGTCGATTGCAAACCTGCGGCGGCCTCTTGTTGCTCCTCGGCCGTTTCCAGAACGGCGTCCGTGCAGTAGGCCAGGCTCTTTAATGCCTTTCCTGCACCACGTCGAGATCGCTGATAGCTTTCGAACGCCCGGTCGATTCCTTTTAACGCCGCGTCCAGCGGGACCCCGGCCTTCTGCCAAGTTTCCATAATCGCCCAGTCCAACGGGGAGACCAGAAGATGCGCCCCCCGCTTCTTCCAGAAGTGCTCTTCGATTTCTGTGAAATAGTTAAAGTAGTTCCAATTGTCCATGATGAGAGCGCTTGGGAATACCCCGCCGCTCAGCGAGGAGCCTTCTTTGTTTTCGAAATGACGGGCGTGGCAACGGGCCGCCCAGGCGATTCCGGATGAGCCTCTTGGGGTTGATTTTTCTGCCAGATGTAGCGCAAGCCCGTGAGCGTTAGAAACTCGTCGACATGCTGTATGTGCTTCGACCCGCGCGCCACCAGCCGAGCCTGGCCACCGGTAGCGACAACCGCGGCTTCGGCGTCTATTTCCGCCTTGATGCGCGTCAACATGCCATCGACCATGTCCACCGCGCCGTAGTACAGCCCGGCCTGAATATTTGTGACCGTATTGGTGCCAATCGCCTTTCCTGGATCCTTAATCTCAACGCGCGGCAGGCGCGCGGTGCGCGAAAACAAAGCTTCCGACGCAATGCCGATTCCTGGTGCGATCACTCCTCCCATAAATTCGCACTTCGCGGAAATCACGTCAAAGGTGATCGCCGTTCCGAAATCGACCACAACACACGGCCCGCCATAGCGGTGAAACGCCGCTACTCCATTGGCAATGCGATCCGCGCCCACTTCACTCGGATTGTCGACGTGAACGGACATTCCCGTTTTCACGCCCAGCTCTACGAAGAGCGCCTTCTTTCCGAGATACAGCCGGGACATTTCCGCGAGCGTCCAGTTCAAAGGCGGCACCACTGAGCTGATAATTACCCCGCTGATCATTTCCTTATTTAGACCGGCGAGAGAAAAAAGATTGCGCGTCAGCACGCCGTATTCGTCTACGGTTTGCGCGCGCGCCGTGGTCAGGCGCCAGTTTGCGACCAGTTCTTCCTCCCGGAAAACGCCCAGGACGGTATTCGTGTTGCCTACATCGATGGTCAGCAGCATCGGCTATCGAACCTCGGTGACATCTCCAGCGATAACGGTAACCAGGGCGCCGCCGTCTCGTTGGACCAGCAGAAGTCCTTCCGGGCTGAGGCCGGCCGTAGTCCCAGCGTACGAATCCACGCCCGTATCGACGCGCACGCGCCGCCCCTTGGCGAACGAAGAGACACTTTCAAAGCGATCCACCACAAACGCCGGGCCTTCGCGGAGAAATCGATTGTAGTCGCTCTCGAATTGCGTCAGCAAGCGCGCCAGCAGTTCCAAGCGGTAGCTCAGTCGCCCTGTTTCTTTTCGAATGGACGTGGCAGTCGACGATAGTTCGGGCGGAAATTTCTCCTGGTTCACGTTGATCCCGATGCCGACGATGACGAAGCGCACGGCATTCGGCTCGGCGTGCATTTCGGTTAGGATTCCGCCGAGTTTTTTGCCGTTCAAGAGAAGATCGTTCGGCCACTTTAATTCCGGAACCATTCCCGTTTGCGCCGCGATCGCGGTTTGGGCGGAAACTCCCGCAAGCATCGTGAGCAACGGAGCCTGCGCGGGCGAAAGTCGCGGCCGCAGCAAGACCGTGAAGTACAAACCGGTCCCTTTTTCCGAATGCCAGGTGCGGCCGGAACGGCCTCGGCCGGCGGTTTGCGCCTCCGCCAGCACAACCGTCCCTTCGGGCTCGCCGGCATAGCCCAATTCCATGGCCACGCGATTCGTGGAATCCGTTTTGAAGAAATGAAAAACCCGTTTGCCGAACAGGTTTCCCTTCATCCGCTTTCGCAAAAGATCGGGCGTCAGAAGGTCGGGCACTTTTTCCAGGAAGTAGCCCGTGCTGCGCTGGCCCTTAACGTGAACGCCCAGTTTGCGGAGCTCCTCGACCCAGCGCCACACCGTAGAGCGCGACATGCCCGTCTCCCGGGCAATGCGCGCGCCACTGATGACAATGGTGGCGTTCTCCGATAGCAGCGTGAGCAACGTTGCCAGCCTGCGATCAGTTGTTCCTGGTAAAGACGGTAGTTGGGGCATTCGCCCTGGTCCTGTGCTCCTGGCGGTCCTAGCTTACTTTTAGTGGCGATTGCCGACAAGCAGGCTACCTCTACGGCACGTGTCATCCCGAGCGCAAGCGAGGAACCTGTCCAACCCTAAATGGTTGCCGGTTTCGCCGTGTAGGAGCGCTACACGGCTACACCCCATGTCCGTAAGAATTCGATCGTTCATCGCCCGCACTGACGCGCCTGCGGATTACATCTTGCCAAGCTGGGTCCAGCAATGCTGGACACCTACGAAGAACCGAGACGCTGGTTTGTCCCGGTAGGTGCGCAGCACTGTTAATGTGCGCTCAACTGTTTCAGGCGGTCGGAAAGTTTCTGCACTTCTATCTTTTGTCCGTTCAAGGTTTCTTCCATCTGCTTGATGATCTTCTCCGGCGCGCGGCTGCGAAACGTCTCGTTGCCCAATTGAGCTTCCTTCGATGCGATCGCTTTTTGCAGCCCTTCCATCTCCTTCTTCAACCGTAAGCATTCGCCCGCCACATCAATCGTGTCGGTCGCATAGGGAATGCGCACATCGAATCCTGCCGTGGAGCGCGTGCCTCCGCCACCTTGCGAAAGGCTGTCCGAATACACCGCGAATTCCGAGAGAATCGCAAGGCGAATGATGCCGTCCTTGTTTGCCTCGATCACTCCGCGCGTCCATGCATCGCCGCTGAAAAAGTCCGCGGCAACCTTTTTCTTTGGATCGAGCTTCATCTCCGCTCGGATCGTCCGAAGCGCTTGCACAACTTCCTGAACCAACGCATATTCCTTGACCGCTGGAGCATCTTTCCACGAATCGCACGGCTCCGGATAGGAATCGAGCGCGATCGATTTGGCACCCGCCTTCTGCGGCAGTTGATGCCACAGTTCTTCCGTCAGGAATGGCATGAAGGGATGCAGCAAACGCAGCGCCGCGTCGAAGCCGGCGAACAAGTTTCTCCACGCCACCGTCGCGCGCTCGCGATCGGCGTTCTGCAAGTCCGGCTTGACCCATTCGATGTACCAGTCGCAGAAATCGCCCCAAAAAAATTGGTACACGTTCTGCGCCGCTTCGTGAAAACGATAACTCGCCAGGGCGTCATTTACCGTGCTGACGGTGTCCCCCAGTCGCGCAAACAGCCAGCGATCCACAAGCGGAACCTTGCCCTGAAATGCCTGGGGAGCTTTTGCGCGAATCGCCGGATCGGCCAACTCCTGCAAGGACGTTCCCCCCTGCTCAAATTTGTCAAGGTTAACAAACAGAAACCGGGCGGCATTCCAGATTTTATTGGCGAAAGCTCGGGCTCCGCCCATCCGGTCATCCGAGAGAATGATGTCCGTTCCCGGCGCGGCCATCGACACGAGGCAGAATCGCATCGCGTCTGTCCCGTACTCCTGATTCAAAGCCACGGGATCGAGGCCCGTGCCTTTCGACTTGGACATTTTTTCGCCGGTCGCGGTGCGCACGAGAGAATGCAGGTAAACCGCGCGGAAGGGAACCTTTCCCGTGAAGTGCAGCCCCATCATGATCATGCGGGCCACCCAGAAAAACAGAATGTCGTAGCCGGTGATCAGCAGGCTCGTCGGATAATATTTCTGGTAGTCCGCCGTGTTCTCCGGCCAACCCAGCGTCGAAAAAGGCCACAGCCCCGAACTGAACCAGGTATCCAGCACGTCCGGGTCCTGTTGCAAATCACTCGAGCCGCATTTCGCACACTTCGTGGGATCTTCGCGCGAAACGATAATTTGTCCGCATTCCTGGCAATACCACGCCGGAATCCGGTGCCCCCACCACAGTTGCCGCGAGAGCGTCCAATCGCGGATATTTCTCATCCAGTTGAAGTATTCTTCGCGGCGATTGTCCGGGCCGATCTGAATCTCTCCCCGTTCCACGGCGGCAATAGCCGGCTCCGCCAGGGGCTTCATCGAACAGAACCATTGCGTGGACACGCGCGGCTCCACGATGGTCCGACTGCGCTCACAGATTCCGATCGCATGCGTGTGATCGGTAATTTTCTCGAGCAAGCCCTGCGCTTGAAGGTCCTCCACGATTTTCTTGCGTGCCGCAAAGCGCTGCTGGCCCGCATAGACGCCGGCATTTTCGTTCATGTGCGCGTCATCGGTCATAACGTCAATCAATGGCAGATTGTGGCGCTTGCCGGCTTCGAAGTCGTTCGGATCGTGAGCGGGCGTGATTTTCACCGCGCCGGTGCCGAATTCGCGGTCGACCATCTCATCACCGATGATGGGAATCTCGCGATTCATCAATGGCAAAAGCACGGTTTTGCCGATCAAATGCGTGTAGCGCTCGTCTTGCGGATGCACCGCCACTGCGGTATCGCCCAGCATCGTCTCCGGCCGCGTCGTTGCCACGACCAATAACTCCTTCGTCCCGCTCACCGGATAGCGGATATACCAAAGGTGACCCTGCTTCTCTTCGTGAAGCACTTCCAGGTCGCTCAACACCGTCAGGCACACCGGGCACCAATTTACCATTCTCTTTTCGCGGTAAATCAGTCCTTCTTCATAGAGCCGGACGAACACTTCGCGGACCACGCGCGACAATTCCGGTGAGAGCGTAAATCTCTCTCTCGACCAGTCGCACGATTCCCCGATCTGTTTCATCTGCCGCTGGATGATGCCGCCGCTTTCCTCTTTCCATTGCCAGGCGCGCTTGAGAAATCCTTCCCGGCCGAGATCCCGATAACGAATTCCTTCCTGGGATAGCTGGTGGACTACCGCGCGTTGCGTGGAAATTCCGGCGTGATCGGTGCCGGGCAAATACAAGGTGTTGTAACCGCGCATGCGATGCCAGCGCGTGAGCGCGTCGATTTCCGAATGCTCCAGCATGTGGCCGATGTGCAGCGAGCCGGTCACGTTGGGCGGCGGAATGACAATGGAGAATACCGGCCCGGGAGCCGCCGGATCGGCTTTGAATGACTGTTCCTTGACCCAATATTCGGCCCAGCGCGGCTCAATTTGTTTTGGATCGTACGCTTTGGCTAACTCTCGGGGCATCCCGTCCTCGTATCCCTGTCAGGCACGCGCAAGGCGAAGCCTATCGCTCACAGGGTAATCTTTCAATATACGGGCAGGCGGTCGGGCGCGTCAATTCACGCGCTAAACGTAGCGAAGGAACGTGCTCGGCGGGATTATGATTTCTTGCTGAGCTCGTCGCGGACGATGGCTTCTATCAATGGCTTCAGGATTTCGCGGGTGGCCTTTTGTAACATTTCGGGATCCATCTTTCCGAGGACCCTGGCGACGATTTCGTCCACGTCAGGCTTGGCCTGTGGCGGTGCTGCTTCCGACGGCGGCTCGGAATGCGCGGCACCGGGCGTTTCCCACGGAGTCTCCGATGGTTTCCAATCGCTAATCTCGGCAGGGATGCTGGCCTGGCTTTCGCTGCCAACAATTTCCGCGTGCTCGTGCGATTCGCGGGAAACCACGGGTTCGGGAGAATAAGGAGAACTCCCAGTAGGCGCTTCCAGCGGCGCTTCGCTCTGTTCCAGTAGCGCTTGCTTCGCAAAGGCCGCAATGTCTTGGGTCTCGTCAACGGAAAGCGACTTCGGCACGTCCCACGTAGACGCCAGAAGGGAAGCCTTCTTTGCTTCCAGTTCCCAAGCCGTTTCGGGTACCGCTGCCCAGTTCGCGGGCTCGGCGGGTTCCCCTGGACTTGCCTCTTGGACCGGGACCGCGGTTGAAACGATTTCTGCCGGCTGTTCCTGAATGGCCGGCGCGTCTTTCGAAATTTCGGCGGTCTTCTCTTCAATTCCCGCGGCCATAGCAGCCGCCCAAGCATCGCCAGTGAAGGGAAGCGGACTTTCGGCGTTCTTGTTCGGGAAAGTGGCCACGGCCACGGACTGCGATTCCGCGGCCACTACAAATTCAGGATGCTCGACCGCGGGAGCCCAACTCGACGAGAAACTCTTGGCCGGAGAGGCTCCGTGGAAGGCTTCTTCACGCCAATCAGGAGCGGCGTGTGACGGCTCAGCAGGATGCCCCACGGGTTCGTCCCGTCCACTCGGGCGCCAGCCGCCTCGCGGCGCTTCTCCCGCTTCTTCTTTTTCTTCCTCGATCTCGTCGGATTCCTCGTCCCATTTCCGAGCCTCGGAAAGGTTGATCATGGGTTTCGAGGTGACTGCAAGATCCTCCGCGTCCGAGGTATCGAGCAAACTCCCGAAAGCCAACGGTTGGTCACCCGCGGCAATCTTGAGATTTGGCGCGGACGTCGAGAATTCTTCGACAGGTTCCGGAGCCACTTCTGGAAGCTTCTCAGGCGAAAGAGCTGCCAGCTTGGAAGTCACTCCGGCGCCTAGAATGTCCGCTGTAGGATACTTGGGCGATGCGGGCGCCTTTTCTGCGTGAGCAGCTGGACCGAGGGGAACGCCCGCGCGAATCAGCGCGGACTTCACCATCGAAATCAAAGGATCAGGAGGAACAAACGGCTTTTTCAGAACGCCATCGGCGCCAACGCGTTGCGCTTCCTGCTCATCAAGAGGATCAAAAGCCCCGACCAGCAAAATCACCGGAATATGCGCAAGCGTAGAGTCTTCTTTGACATAACGGCAGACTTCGTAGCCGTTGCGCACCGGCATGAATACGTCCGCCAAAACCAAGTCCGGACGGATGTCCGAAATCTTGCGGACGGCGGCTTCGCCATTGCCGACGGCAACTACGTCGATGCCCTGATCTTTCAGGGCCAAGCCGACCATTTTCTGGATGTTGCTGTTGTCGTCCGCAACCAGTATCTTGGCCACCGAACGTCCTCCGGGAAGTACCTCTGTCGCAACTGCGAGATTCAGATTCAATTGGAGCACTCGGCTCCAAAGGCGTCAATTGAACTGCAGCCGGAATGTGTCGGAAGTAGACATGGTTCGTTCCAATTTCATAACCCTGTACCAAAGGACAAGGGGCTTCGCACCCCCCAGATATTGGCTCGAAATGGAGCGGCTCGGACGATCACTACCAGGGTAGCAGTTTGCGAATGCCCTTCTTCTTGCTGCTGGATTCTTTCCCGTTTTGGTTCTGATTCTGGTTGGAATCGGCGGAGGTCGACTGGGTATTGTCGGTTTTGGAGGCATCGCTAGATGAGCCGTCGCCGCCTGTTGCGCTGTCTTGGGTCGCAGTGCTCGCCGGGGTACCGTCGGCGGGAGCCGTCGCAGCGCCGCCAGAGGCCGGGGTGGTGGTCGTTGTGCCCGCAGCATCGCTGCTCGGCGTGGAGTTCACGTCCTCGCTGCTCGCGCCAGCAGCAGGTGCACCTGCCGGGGCGGGTTCTCCTGGCTTTACAACTTCGACGACGGCGCCAGTCCCTGTTGCCGTGCCGCCGCCAAGACTGGGTTTGTTTCCCGCACCAGCCAATAGGTCGCCGCCCTGGTCGCTGCTGTCAGGTTCCATGTTTGGCATACCGTGAGCCGCGGCGGCGTGTACGTCCGGCCCGCTGTGCAGCAGCCCGATCGACTTGTGCACAACATTTTCCTTCGGCCGAGGTGTATTCTGTTCCGCCGTCATCCATTCGAGCGACTTCGGGTCCGGTTGTGGGACAGGCATGCCATATTGCTTTAGCTTTGCTTTGGCGTCACCATCGTGTACCGACAGCGGATAGTTCTTGACGATCTGCGCGTAGTAACTTCCCGCCAGGTCTTTCCGCTCGCTTTTCTCGAAAATATCGCCCAGCATCCACAGAGCAGTGTCGGACTTGCTGTACAGAGGATAGCGGCGCACTAGAGGCATAAGGCGTCCCGCGGCAGCGCGGCGATCACCTTTCACATAGTAGTAGTAAGCGACGCGGAATTGGCCCTCGGCGAGCACTTCCTGGATATCGCGTAAATGTTGCTGCGCCTCCGGAGCCAGCGGGTCCTTCGGATATTTGAGCAGGAACGTCTGAAATTCCTCTTCGGCGGCTTTCGCGTGAGTCGTATCGCGATCCGGTTTGGCCATTTCATTGTAATTGGCCATGGCTACCTGCATCTGAGCGTAAGCGGCTTCGGGTAGGAAAGGGAAGAAGACGATGAAGTCTTTGTAGCCGTTGATCGCCAGGGTGATGTTGCTGGTCCCGCCTTCTTTGAAATAGGAGTCCGCGATGGCCAGCTTTGCTTTCGCCAGGTACTCGCTATCGGGGTAGGTATTGATCAGGGTCTGCAGCCCAAGGCGCCCGACCTCGTGGCGACCGTGCTTAATGTCGTTCATGGCCTTGTCGTACAGCTGCTTGTCGGGTTCAACCGTGTTGGTGGAATCCGTGGACTTATCGACCGGTTTCTTTTTGTGCAGAATCTGGGCATTGCACTGGCTGGTAGTTACCAATGCAAGCGCACACAGCAGAAGCGCAAATCGCCGCAATCTTCACCTCTCTTTTTGCTATAGTCCCCGGCCTAAGCGTGCGGCTGTACTGGGAAAACCCTACTGGCTCGGTCCTGTCTCAGTATAACCTGAACTTTCGTACAGGTACCCCAAGAAAGTTGCCCCTTCGAAGGGGCCTCGTTCAGGTGGGATGCCGTCTGCCTCTTCGGTGGTTTTCTTTTCCGATTTGGTTTTTGGCACCGATCTGGTTCCTTGGGTCGGCATTTTTAAACGATTTGTAATATCCAACTTGGCCATCTCTAACTACAATGATTCCATTGCCTTTCGCTTCGGGAGCGGCAAGGCCTATTCATGGAAAAACGAAAATTTCTGTTTGCCTCACTCTCCAGCCTCATTGGCGATATCGCGTGGCAAGTCGTTAAGGAAGGTCACGAAGTCCGCTATTACGTCGAAAACGAAAAGGAACGGGACATTGCCGACGGCTTTGTGCCCAAGTCGAGCGACTATGAAAGGGACGTCAAGTGGGCGGATATCGTCGTATTCGACGACACGCTCGGCCAAGGCACCAAAGCGCAGGAGTTGCGCGCGGCGGGGAAGCCCGTCATTGGCGGCACTACTTATACGGATAATCTCGAAGACGACCGCTCCTTTGGTCAAGAGGAGCTGAAAAAGGCCGGCGTCACCATCATTCCGTACCAGGATTTCGACTCGTTTGATCCGGCCATCGAGTTTGTGAGGAAAAATCCCGACCGTTACGTCATCAAGCCGAGTGGCGAGGCGCAGAACGTCAAGCGGCGTCTGTTCGTGGGCGAAGAAGAAGACGGCAACGATGTGATCGGGATGCTCGAAGCTTACAAAAGGGCGTTCTCCGACGAAATCAAGGTGTTTCAGTTGCAGCGGCGGGTGAACGGCGTCGAAGTGGCGGTCGGCGGCTTCTTTAACGGGAAAAAGTTCGTGACTCCCATCAATTTGAATTTCGAGCACAAGAAACTTTTCGCGGGCGAGGTGGGACCGCCAACCGGCGAAATGGGCACCGCGATGTTCTGGAGCGAGCCAAATGCGCTGTTTAACCGCACGCTGCTCAAAATGGAGCCGAAGCTTGCCGAAGACGGCTATGTCGGCTACATCGATTTGAACTGTATCGTGAATAACAACGGAATCTATCCACTGGAGTTTACTTCACGATTTGGCTATCCGACGATCAGCATCCAGCAGGAAGGAATCCTGACGCCGATCAGCGATCTATTCTGGGAACTGGCGCACGGGCAGGAGCCGAAATGGCGAACACGCAGCGGCTTCCAGGTTGGCGTGCGCATTGTCGTGCCACCGTTCCCCTTCGATGACGAAGCCACCTTCGAATCCTTCAGCAAAAACGCGGCGATCGTTTTCAAGAGGCCGGTTACCGAAGGCATCCACATCGAAGATGTGAAAATCGTCAATCAGCAGTGGCTGGTAGCCGGAACCTCCGGAGTGGTCTTAATCGTTGTGGGAATTGGGCAAACGATGAAACAAGCGCAAGCACAGGCTTATTCGCGCATCAAGAATATTCTCATACCCAACATGTACTATCGCACGGACATTGGCGACCGTTGGGGTGAGGATTCCGACAAGCTGCACAACTGGGGTTACCTGCGGTAGTTCCTCGAATCTCGTGGAGGGTGCAAAGGTTCGCAAAGTAAAGCGGATCCCTCGCTACGCTCTGGATAACACTTCGTTTTTGAGGAAATGCGGTACTCACACGAAGAGGTTCCGCGAAAGAGCTATCCCTTTTTGCGTTTGAATGGTAGTCGCTGAAGCGCTAGTTCGTTTTCGGCATCCACGTTGTGTTTTTCCAGTTCCGCCAGCAAACCCTCGTCGGTGAGGTCCAGCGGGTGGGAGTGTTTCCAATCGTGGTGGGCGATGTGCGCTAAACGCTCCACCACATTCGGCGAATAAACCTCGATCGCCAACTCTCTGCGGCTATCGAAGCTGCCCGGCGTCAGATTGATCGATCCCACGATGGCCCGCGAATGGTCCGCGAGAAGCATCTTGGCATGAAGCTTCAGATGCTTCAGCCGGTGCACTTTGACCCCAACGTCATCGAGAATGCGCAAACCGCCTACGCCTTCGGTTAATTTTTCTTTTTTCAGCTTGTGAGGGGGGCGAGCCATGACGTGCACCTTCACGCCGCGTTCGTGCGCGCGAACCAGCCGCTCGATGATTACCGCATCCTGGTAGCGTTCGTTCTGGACAAACAAATTGTGCTTTGCTTCATCGATGAAGCGGCAGATGCGGTCCCGGCCATTTCCTTTGCACCAGATCATCTCGCCGTTCTTGCTGGCGCGAAACGGCTGGCGCTTCCAGTCGGCTTCAAAGCATTCGATGATTTCGCGCACTTCCTTCGTGCGTGTGGTCACCACAGCATAGTCGCGTGTCTCGGTCAGGTTCTTGGTCACCCAATTGAGCGATTTGACGAAGCCGGTCTCATCATCCACGACCATGGACTTTTCGTGGGTCACGTCAAAAGCAGGATTGCTGTCGCGAACTTCGATGCCGGCCGCCTCGAGTCTTTTCTTTGTGACTTTGTTGTCGGCTTCGCCGCTGCGCCGCGCGGGATTCAGCATCACCCGCACGTTGACGCCTCTCTTCTTCGCGCCCACAACCGCGTTCATCAACGACGGGTCGGAGAAAAGGAACATCTTCACGCGCAGGGACTTTCGCGCTGCTTCGATAGCCCTCAACAGAGGCTCGGCGGTATCGTCCGGAAGCACAATCAGGGTGTGCGTCACTTCGTCCCCCCAGTTCTGTTATCTCTCAAGAGGCTACTTGCCCCGCTTCGTTTATCGGTACTTTTTCGAATTGGACGCGATACAGTTCCGCGTACGTTCCGCCCCGCGCCAGCAGTTGGTCGTGCGTTCCTTGCTCCGTCACGACTCCTTCTTTCAAGACCAGGATCACGTTGGCGTCGCGAATCGTGCTCAGGCGGTGGGCGATCGTGATGACCGTGCGCCCTTTCATCAGGCGTTCGAGCGCTTGGACTACCAACTGCTCGGATTCTGTGTCCAACGCCGCCGTAGGCTCATCAAGAATCAAAATGGGATTGTTGCGGATGATCGCGCGGGCAATTCCAATCCGCTGCCGTTGGCCCCCGGACAACGTATCTCCGCGGTCGCCGACCATGGTGTCGTATCCATGAGGCAGTTTGGCGACGAATTCGTCGGCGTTAGCGAGTTTCGCGGCTTCGACGATCTCTTCCCGGGTGGCGCCGCCGCGGCCGTAGGCAATGTTATCCGCGACAGTTCCCCGGAAGAGAACAGTCTCCTGCAACACGTAAGCGATTTGATTCCGCAGACCGGCCAGCGTGAAATCACGAACATCCGTGCCATCGATCGTGATTGCACCGGAAGTGGGGTCATAGAAGCGCGGAATCAAACTCACCACCGTGGATTTTCCGCTTCCCGTCGGCCCGACAATTCCCACCATCTGCCCGCCTTTGATCTGAAAACTTAGATCCTTTAGCACCGGCGACTCGGAAGAGTAGCTGAACCCCACATTTTGAAAAACGATATCGCCGTGGAAAGGTTGCGGATCCCGCGCGTCCGGTTTTTGCGGAATCACATCGTCCGCATTCAGAATGGCGCGAACGCGTTCGACTCCCACGGCCGTTTGCGCGATGGAATTTGTCATCTTGGCTAGGTCCTGCACCGGCTTAAAAAAGTTCGCCAGATAAAAAAGAAAAACCGTCAGCGAACCTGCGGTCATTTTTCCCGTCAGGATGAGCGCAGAACCTCTCCACAGCACGAACGCGGTGCAAAGGGAAACGGTGACCGTCACCAGGGGAGAAAGCAACGCTTTCACCTTTCGCGCACGTAACGCCGCCTCCACCGTGGCCTTGCTGACCTCGCTCAGTTCCTCCTGCTCCAGGTCCTGCCGGCCGAACGCCTTGATCACCCGCATCGACAGCAAATTCTGTTGCACCACCTGGACGATATTACTTTGTTGCTTTCGCACTTCGCGCGTTGCTTTCTTCACCGCTTTCTTGAACCGGGAGATCAGCAACAACATGACCGGCGTTAGCGCCACCACCATCAGCGTGAAGTCCCAATTCAGCCAAAACATCACGAACATCATGGCCACGATGGTCAGGAAATCGACCAGAATTCCGAGCGTAGACGACGAAGCAAACGCTTGAATGGTCTGCACGTCGGCGGTGATCGTGCTGAGCAACGAGCCGGTTTCATGCTCACTGTAGTAACGCAGCGAAAGCTGTTGAAGTTGGTGGTAGGTGCGCATGCGTAAGTCATTCGCCACCCACTGTCCAACGCTGGTCGTATAGTAATTTCCAACGTAGGAAGCAATCGCTCCGAGCAACGCGATCACGATCGTGGCGATGGCCGCCGCGACGGCGATGCTCATCTTGTTGCCTTCGCTGAGAAATGGCTGGAGAAGCGCGGCGATCCGTGGCGGTAAATGGTGTACTCCGACGACGTTGTCGAGGATAACCTTGAGTGGCCACGGCGCGGCGACGCTCATGGCCGTTTGCATCAGCATGGCCGCAAGAATGGCCGCCAAGTTCCAGCGATAAGGACGCAACAAGCTGGCAATCAGCGAAAACATCTCACCTTTCCTGAGACAGCGCCTTCCTTCGTGGGCAAAGGCCCCTCGGGTGGATGGAAGTTTAACTCACCGGACAGGCAGGCGCACAGCAAACAACGCCACAACCGCTATTGCGAAAAATAGCCGGTCTTCGCTCGGATTTTTACGGACTCGTCCTTCACCTTAATCCGAATCTTCCGGAAAGTGTCATCCTTCGCTTTGTTGGTTGGATAGTAGGCCAGTTCATAGGAGGTCCGGAGTTCCTCCGCGATCTGCCGGAAGTAGGTGTGCGGATCGGTGTTCTGCGCGTCAATATGGGCGCCGCCGGTTTCCTTGGCAATGCGGTCCATCACGCTAATGCCGTATCTGTTTCGCGCATTTAACTGGCCGTGCTTGTTCGTCTCCGTGTAACGAATGGTGTACACGATTACGTTCGCGCCTTGCGCCGCTTCGATCGTCGCCATCATGTCGTGCGAGCTGGAATTGTCTTCGCCGTCGCTGAACATCAGGATCGCTTGGTGGCCTCCCGCCGCAGCCAGCTTGTCGTTCACGCTGTAATAGATGGAATCGTAGAACGCTGTGCCAAGTTCCCGCTCTTCCTGCGGGCCCATTTCTGGAAAGTGGCGTTTGCTTTTGTCGAAATCGTGGAAGGCGGAAAGAATTTCTTCTGGCGAGTTCGTGTAGTCGCTCACCAGCCGCAAGTGGTTTCCGAAACAGACCATGAAAGCCCGGTCCTTTGGCCCCAGGACTTCCTTCAGGAAGACCTCCAGATCCTTTTCATGTTTCTTTTCAAAGTGCTCCTGGCTGCCGCTGACATCCATGATCAGCGCCAGCGTTAGCGGCAGGTCGGTGCTCTTCGTGAAAAACTCAATCTTTTGCGGGACCGTGTCTTCGAACAGCTCCACATCGTCCTTCGTCAGATTCTCGATCAGCCTGCCGTTTGCGTCCCGCGCCGTGAACGCTACATTCACCAGGTTCACATGCACCTGGATGGGTTCTTGCGCTTGAACCGCGGAGCCGAGAAGGGAAGTTGCCGCCAGAAGTGCAGTGATCACTCGCATCGACGCGCCTCCACCACGAGCCAGCACTGAATAGTACGTGGAGAGCAAGAACCTTGTTCCCAGAATCTGTGAGTATTGGGAAGCAGGGTCAGTTCGCGATCGTCAGTTCCACTTCGCCATTGCCGCTGAGACGGGTTCCCGCAAGCGGGGATTGGTCAATCACCGTGCCGTGGGGCCATTGGGGAGCGGCGACGTAGTTGATCTTGCGGTGCAAATTGGCTTGGTCCAGACGATGCTCCGCCGCCGTCTCATTCAGTCCCAGAAAGTAAGGCATAACATAGGCCGGCTCTTTGGGGCCGGTCGACACCAGCATATCGACGCGCGGCGTGGCGGCGCCATGGCCGGGCTTGGGATTCTGTTGCAGGACAATATCGCTTGCCATGTCAGGTAGAGTCACGGCAGAAACCTCGCCCACCTGCAAGCCACCTCGCAACAATTCAATGCGCGAAACTCTCAGTGAATTTCCTTCGAGCGGAGGAATCTGCAGTTCGCGCTGCCCCAGGCTGAGCACGACGTGCGCTTGCTGCGAAACTTTCATCAACATCCCGGGAGGAGGAGTCTGTCGCACTACCTGATTGATGGGAACGTCGCTGTAAACTCGATCGGCCACGCGCAGGATCAGTCCCTTCGAACGCAAAGCCTTGCTCGCCTCGCCGACGTCCTTGCCCACAAGATTCGGCATGGTGGTTTCGCGGCCATGGATGGCGATGCGCATTGCGGTGATGGCACTGAGGAACGCGGCGGAAGCCAGGATGAAGATCAGAAAGGCAACGCGGCTCGCCCACTCGACTCGCTCACGTAGGGTCATACCTGACTACTTTCGGACGGCACCGATCGGAAGGTCAATGCCTTTTCATCCGTCGTGTTCTTATCCCTGTAGCTGACCCCGGCGACGGTGAGGCTTTCGATCGCACAGGCCGGATCGGTCAAGGCAGGAAACCCCTCAGACCCTTCCTCTGTCAGGGCGAGCTGGAAGGCCTGAGCTACAGCGCCCACCTGGTTACTGCTTAAGATCCGGCGCGGGATATTCCGGCAGTTTTTCCTTCGTCGTGTCCGCGCGCTTCACTTCCAGTTCATCGAATAAGAGCGAAGGGCAGATGATGGTCTGCGGCAATCCGCTCATGCGGTTGCTGACCAGTGGATCATCGCCCATGGCGGTCAAATCGTTGCGCAGCGCACGAACATCCAGTTCATTGAACACGGCGCCACGCACCAATTCTTCATGTCCATCTTTCACGTAAACGCGGTAGAGCAGCCTGGGCGAATTGCCAGGGCCGAGGGTGGCCACGCGGTAGCCGTAGGGCTGACCGGCTTCCGAGGCCATGTGGATCAATTTATCGTTCAGATCTTTAGGGGGTTCCGCCTCTGAGCTCTTGAACAGCAGAACGCCGAGACTCGGCTGAGGAGTGCCTCCGGGTGTGGCGCGGCCATGGCCGTTCGAAACAGGCAGATCACGCAGCGGCTGGCGGCCAATCAGATAGTTCGTCAGCATGCCTTGGTTCACCACGGTAACCGGCGCGGCTTTTACGCCTTCACTGTCCACTTCATAGCTTCCCAGAAGGGTTTTCCCCTCAAACGCTTTCACGGTCGGGTCGTCGACGACGGTGACAAAATTCGGCAGGACTCGGGTTTTGTAGCTCGTTGCAAACGCACCGGTCGTGCGGTTGGGCCGCCCCGGTTGCGGTTTTCGCCCCAGCACATTGCCGCCGATCAGCCCCGCCATGACGTCGTTCGCCGCATCGGGAGCGAACAGCACCGGCCCGCGATACGATTCCTCAACGATCGGAGCTTTTTCCAATTGCTGAAGCGTGTCGAGCATGGTCTTCGATTCCTTTAGCAATGCTTCACGCGATGGCAATTCTTCGGGATTTTGTTCGGTCCAGAACGGGCTGCGGCCCAGGCGCATGCCGTCCGCCGCTTGGGTGGAACTGGAAAGCGTGACCGTCGCGGTGGTGCGGCCCTGCCTCACGATAGTACCTTCGGAGTTCACGAAGTAGTCGTTCACTGCGGTAAAGCGCGCCGACGCCTCCACGGACTGAATCGCCGGATACTGACGGTAAAGGTCAGTCACATCCTGCAGCGTCTTGTCCCACTCGCGCTGATCGATCTGGAGGGAAACGGTCTCGCCCACGTCCGATACCGTTGGAGCATGCGCGAAATCGTCGACTGGATTTGGATCCGCAGCGAACTGCTTCAATGCCGAAAGCTTTTCCGCGTAAGCATCCGCCGCGCTTTTGTACGCCTCGTCCGTCAGCAACCAAATCTGTCGGCGAAGAGCAATCGGATCACTGTCGAGCGGCAGAATCGAAGCAGCTCCGAGTCCCTGGCCGTAGTAACTGTCCTGCTTGTAGTCTCCGATACGCACAACCACGCGCAACACGCGGAGCCGCGACCTGCTGCTCTCGCGCAACGCACCGAAAGCTGCCTCCGCGCTGAAGTCATCCACATCGTTCACGCGGTATTCGATGTAATAAGGAGACTGGACCTGATCCATTTTCAACTGCGACTTGGAGCGCTCCAATTCCGTCAGCAGCGCTTCGAGCAAGGCGTCGCCTTTGGCCGCAGCGCGAGCAGCGTCTATGATGGCGTCTGGCGTACCAGCCGATTTCGAATCGCACAACATTACCTCTGCGGTGCCGGCCATCAGCACGGCAGCGAGAATCAACCGCAGAAAAATCGTGCCGCGCTTCACGGTTTCACCTGCGCTGTCGCCGCATCCTTGATGGGAGGCGCAGCTTCCAATCCCGGCGCAGGCAAAATCGGCGGCCGATCATGCCCATGAGCGCGCTTTTGCACTTCCATTTCGCTGAACAGCATTGCCGGCGCAACCGCGGAGACCGGCACGCTTCCGCTTTCGGCACCACACACACCGTTGAACACGTGCTGCTTGTCGCCAGTCGTGATGATGCGCGTCAGCGCCGCGAGCGGCGTACCTACAATGTCCACGCCGCGCACCAATTCATCGGGCCGTCCGTCCGGATACACCTTGTAGACGATCACCGGCAAAACCTGGAAGGCCTGCGGCAGAGACCGCGTCGTCAGCGTAAAGCCTCCTTGGATGTCGTCGAAATAAAGTCCGTACGGTTTGCCTTCCTTTTTCACTTCATCGATCAGTTTCTGTCGCAACTCCGATTCCGGAACCGTCTGGCTGGAGGAAACAATCAGGTTACCCTGACGCCCTGTGGGCATCAGTCCCGGTTGGTTGCGTCCGTGGCCGTTCGATCGGTCGAAATTCTTAATCGGCATGCGCGACATTAGGAAATTTCTCAGAACGCCGTCCTGGATGACTTCCACACGTTGTGCGGGCACGCCCTCGTTGTCGTAAGAGTACGTTCCGGCAAGTTTTACACCGTTGAGTTCCTCGATCGTTGGGTCATCAACGACGCTCAGGAAGGTGGGCAAAACTTGTTGTCCCACTTTTTTTGTGAAGGTCTGTCCTTCTTCCTCATCGCGTTGCCGGTGGCCTTCCATCCGGTGGCCCAGCACTTCGTGGAAGAACACCGCAGCGGCGCGCCCGCTCAGCAACGCGGGGCCATCATAAGGCTCCGCGACTGGCGCAGCCCGCAAAGCGTTCAGGTCCATGGCCATTTTCTCAATCTTGCCCATCAACTCTTTTTCCGGCGGCAATCCTCCGGCGGTGGGAGCTTGAAACGTTTCGACGCGCAGCAAGTCCATTCCATCGTCGGCGCGCGTCTGCGCCTCCATCACCAACCGGGCTGTGGCGCTCGGCATGGCCAGCTCGGTGCCTTCGCTGGTGACCGTTCGCGAGTTCGAAGAGGAAACCTGCAGCACCACCGTCGAGTAATAAATGTCGCCGTAATTGCGAAAGGCGCCGGAAAGCCGCCGCACTTCGCTTTCCCACGCGTTTCGATCAAACGGAGGCTCTTTCAATTTCGCGTCGCTGTGAACCTGGGGTGCGTCCTTCGAAAAATCGGGCGACTTGTCTTCTTCTTCCGCTTGCACGGCGGTGTTGGTTTTCACGTTCATGTAAGCGGGAGCGGCTCGTTTGTACGCGCGATCCGTGAGCTCCCACAAAACCCGCGCTTCGGCGTCTGGGTCGTCGTTGAGTGGCAAGGTTCCTGAGGTCATGCCGCTGGAGCGGCTCTGGCCGTGCGTGTTGTCCAACTGCGGTGTGCCAACACGCATGGTCACGTCGGCTGTCCGCCGCCTCGAGGTGGAATTCGACAAGATTCCACCGTAGGCCGCAGCGATCAGGATCTGATCCTGATCGTACACCGTGTAACTCAAAAAGTAGGGCGCGGGGTCGCTTTTTCTTAGGTCCGTTTTCGCGCGGTTCAGCTCCGTCCGCATCGTTGTCAGCACCGCGTCCGGGACCACCGCCGGAGCCGGTTTGTCCGCTGTCGCAGGCGATGCCGCCAGCGGAAGGAGGCTGAGCTGCACGGTCAGCAGCACGGACGCCGTAAGCTGCAAACGCGACCGGGCGTGCAGAGAAACTTCCAGTCTGGATCGCCTCGGCTGCGTGCTTTTCATTAGGTTTTGGCTCCCTGAACCACGGTGTGTGGGGCGAAGGTGGTGCAAAAAGCGAGTATGCCTGAGCAGGAGATGTTGTGCAAATCAGTGTTGTCCGAACCGTTCCCCAGGCTGCAAACGCGCCCCATTCGCGAATTCGAGAGCGGAAACCTGTTTGCGCCCTTCCAGTTTGACGTACGACAGCTCCATTCGGGTTGCTGCTCCGCACGCCACCAGTAATTTCCCACGCCGGTAAACCAAAGTTCCCGGCAGTCGATCGCGCTGCTTCCCGGACGCCGACTCTTCGCCAGCGCTGCAAGGCTGTCCCCAAAGATGGCCGGTCTGCCCGCGAAATTCCGTGTACGCCCCAGGCCAGGGCGTGAAACCTCGCATACGGTTGTAAATTTCTCGCGCTGGTTTGCCCCAATCGATGCGTCCATGCTCGCGCTTGAGGATCGGCGCGTAGCTGACTCCTTCCGAGGGCTGAGGCCGCGAGGTCAGTTTTCCCGACTGCGCACCATGGAGTGTTTCCACAATCAGGCCCGCACCCGCTACGGCGAGCCTTTCGGAAAGTTCGGGCGCGGTTTCGTCTGGCCCGATGGTCAATTCCTGCTGCAGGAGCATTTCTCCGGTGTCCATTCCTGCATCGATGCGCATGGTTGTGTTGCCGGTTAAAGTTTCCCCGTTGGCGATGGCCCAATGAATCGGTGCTGCGCCGCGATACTTCGGAAGCAGGGAAGCGTGAAGATTGATCCAGCCGAGGCGAGGAATCGGCAGCAGCCGCGCCGGGATGATCTGGCCATAGGCAATAATCACGACGACGTCGGGAGCCAAAGAGCGGAGTTGCTCTTCGGCTTCGGGCGCCCGGATTTTGGCGGGCTGATGAACCGGAATCTTCGCGCTGATCCCTGTTTCCTTTACCGGCGAAAAAGACAGTTCCTGGCCGCGGCCGCGCGGACGGTCGGGTTGCGTGAAGACGCCGAGAATTTCGAACTCCGGGTGGGAAAGCAATTTCTTCAGGGAAGGAACGGCAAACTGTGGTGTACCGCAAAACACAATTCGCAGGCGGTTCACAGTTCCGCCACCGGCGCACTCGACCAACCTACCACTCGCCTTCTTTGCGCAGCTTTTTGATTTTTCTCTTGATCAGGTCGCGCTTGAGCATGCTCAAGTGTTGCAGGAAAAGCACTCCGGCTAGGTGATCGATCTCATGGCAGAAGGCGCGTGCCAGGAGGTTCTCGCCGCGAATCTCAAATGGCTCTCCCTTTACGTTCTGCGCCTTCACCGTCACGAACTGCGGCCGAACCACATACCCGCGAAAGCCCGGAATCGATAGGCAGCCCTCTTCTTCGCGGACCTCGCCTTCCGCGTGAATTATTTCGGGATTAATCAGTACGATTTTCGCTTCCGGGTTTTTGCCATTGGAGACGTCGATAACCGTGAGACGGATGCTCTTGCCGACTTGTGGAGCCGCCAAGCCGACGCCTTGCGCTGCGTACATCGAAGCAAACATGTCTTCGGTGAGTTCTTCCAGTTCTGCGTCGAATTTCTTGATGGTTGCGGCGGGCTTCTCGAGAATGGGGTCGCCGTACTTCACAATGGGATAGATCTTCCGCGGCGGCGCCTCGGGCGTTTCCGGAGCCTTCAGGGCAGTGGGTTCAGAACTCGTCGATTTGTCGGCCATAGCTTTCGAAATTCCGCCGCGTCTCGGCGAGCGAATCTCCTCCAAATTTTTGCAGAAAAGCATCCGCCAGCACAAGGGCCACCATGGCTTCTCCGGCAACACCCCCGGCGGGCACCACGCACCAGTCTGAACGCTCGTACGCCGCTTGCACCGGTTCTTTGGTCACCAGGTCGGCTGTGCCAAGCGGCTTTCTCAGCGTCGAAATCGGTTTCAGATAGCCGCGAATCACGACATCCTCGCCGTTCGTAATGCCGCCTTCCAGTCCGCCCGCTCGGTTGCTGCTTCTGTGAAACCTGCGAGCGTTTTTGTCGTAGGAAATTTCGTCCTGTACTTCGCTTCCATACGATCCAGACGCAAGCACACCCGAACCAATTTCCACTGCTTTGACGGCTTGAACGCTCATCAGCGCCTGCGCTAGCCGGCCGTCCAGCTTTTCATCCCACTGCGCGTGAGAGCCGAGTCCAACCGGAACTCCGTGCGCCACAATTTCAAATACCCCGCCGACGGTGTCGCCCGCTTTCAGCGCGGCATCCACTTCGGCTTTCATCTTCTCCTGGACTTGCGCATCGACGCAACGCAAGGGTGATTCCAGATCGGCGCAGACTGCGACGATTTCTTCCCAATTCGCGGCGCGCTCCAACCGCACATGCCCCACCTGCATCGTATGGCTGGCGATTCGCACTCCAAATTGCTCCAGCAGTTGCCGCGCGAAACCTCCCGCCGCGACACGAGCCGCCGTTTCCCGCGCCGACGCTCTCTCCAGCACATAACGTGCATCGTGAAAATTGAATTTCTGCGAACCGGCCAGGTCCGCATGTCCCGGCCGAGGCGCAACCAGTTTTTTCGAATCTGCCTCCGGCGCGCTTGACGCTTCCACCGGCAGGATTTTCTCCCAATTTGCCCAGTCGCGATTCTCGATCCGGACCGCGATCGGCGCTCCAATGGTCTGCCCGTGTCGGACGCCCGCAAAAATGTCCGCGCGGTCCTTCTCAATTTTCTGTCGGCCGCCTCGGCCGTAGCCCAACTGGCGGCGATGCAATTCGTGGTTAATCGCTGCAACATCGATCGGCAAGCTCGCCGGTAACCCGGACACGAACGCCAAAAGCGCCTGCCCGTGCGACTCACCCGCGGTATAGAAGCGCAACATAAACTATCAAGTCTATCGGCCACCGCCACTTCCGTCCAGCGCGCTTCCTTTTGCTTCGAGTCCTAACTGGGCCGAGAGGCCACTGCCATAACGTGCGCGCTGCCACCTTGAATGGAAGGTTCTCCCTCGATCATCGATAGAAACTCGAGCAGCTGCTGTCGTTGTACTGTGTCCTTCCAGGCCTCACGGAACCGAGCCGTGCTCCACGCCGGGCCTTCGATCGCGAGTATGCGGATCTCGCCAAACCCAGCACCGCCAATCTCGGCCGCGAACTCCTCGGGGCGATGAAAGTAGGCGGTCGTGAAGTATGCTGGCCGGTTGGTTGGATTGCGGTGCAGACCGTAGGTCAAATCTGCTTCGACGATTTTGCGAAACTCCGCGTCTTCGAAGTAACCCCGGGATAGCCCGTCGATCAGCGAGGCGAAACGAGAGATCGAGGCAGCGAAGAGCACGCCTCGAGGTCTAAGCACGCGGCGCGCTTCAAGAAGCGCCTGCAGACGATCCGATCGCTCAACCAGATGGTACAACGGTCCTAGCAACAGAGCGGCATCGGCGCTGCCTGCGGGAAAATCTAACTGGCGGGCGTCTCCTTGTGTGATCGAAGCCAGTGTGACGCCTGACGCCTCCGCATAAGACCGCGCTTGCCCCAAATGAAGTTCCACAGGATCGATCAAGTGGACCTGGTATCCCTTTTGGGCGAGCGGGAACGCGTAGGCTCCGGCCGCGCCGCCTACGTCGAGAATAACGGCCGGTGGCGAAGGCAAATGCCGAGCTAGAATCGCTTGGGTCCTCAGTCGCTCAAGCTCGCCCCATTCGTTCGACAGCCGCTCCGACTCCTCGCCGCGTAGATAGTGCGCCTCGATTTCTTTAGATACCAGCCCCATTTGCATCTCCGTTCGCAACACTCCACGTCCGATTGCCAGAACGTCAGCATCAGGAGGCTATCTCTGGACTCCTCAAGAAATCAAATGAGGGCGCCCCTCCTTTTGTCAATTTTCGTCAGCCATTCACGCCGCTGAGAAAGCCTCCCAGGTGGCCGGTCAGCATAACCAGACCGATGCCAACGAATTCGATGGGTAGGCGCCAGTTCGGAAGGGCGCCTCCCGAGGTTCGCCGGGCCCGGAAGTGAATCCACCAATTGACGACAATCAGCAACCCCGCGCCGCTTGCGGCCAGGACGTGATACAGCAGAATGCCTTTCAGCGGCTGGCCCTCCAGTTGCCATTGCCACGCCAGCAATCCCGTCAGTACCGCCGGAGGGACCGCCAGCGCCGCTGCGCTCAAGTTGAAAAACGCGGCGGCGGCGAAAACCTCTCTCTTTGTCCAGACCGCGAGCCCGTCGAACACCACGCCAACAATGAAAAGAGCGATCGGGAAGTGAATGATCGCGACGTGCTGCGCATGCTTGGCCAGTAAAACTGTTTTCCAATCGAGTGGATTTGTCATCGCTGGCATCTATTGCACTACAACCTTTGCGACCATCTTGGGATGGATGGAGCAAAAGTAGGTGTACGTTCCCGGCTTCGTGAACCTGTACGAGTACGAATCGTCGGTGTCCAACGCCTTGGATTTGAACGTGCTCTTGTCTTCACTTACGACCGTATGCGGGATGTCGTCGCGATTGATCCATTGCACGGTTGTGCCCGCGGTTACCGTCAATGTAGGCGGCGCGAACGTGAAATTGTCGATCTTCACTTCCACCGCCTTTGCCGGCGTGGTTTGCGCGCGCGTCGTCGCCAGTCTTCCAGCGGCGGCAAACAGCGCTGCGCCGCACAACAATAGTATCCAGCTTCGTTTTCTCAACATGCCATTTCTCCTTGTCGGAATTTCTTCTCTTCAAAAAACTACGGGGTTCAAGCCAAACTGCTGTCAACTACGGCGAGCGCCTGCTGACCTCGCACGAAGTTCACGTCTGTAATTCCCAACAGCGCGCGAAGCTGCTCTGCCGGAACTTTCATCGGGCCCGGCGAATCTGCCTTGCCCGGTTGCGGCTGCGGAAACGCGGTCGACGCGGCGGTGTGAAAGGTGATTGCGCCTTCCACCTTCTGCATGGTTTGATGGATGTGACCGTTCAGGACCGTGACCGACCCGAAGCGCTTCAGCAGCGCCAGCGCCTGAGCGCTATCTTCCGTTCCCCATCCCCACTCCGGGTAAACCGACCACAACGGAATGTGCGCAAACACCACCACGGGCGTACTTGCCGAAAGCGCCGCCAGATCTTTTTGCATCCAGTCCAACTGTTCCGTCCCGAGCGAACCGAGCCCACCCGCCTTCAGATTCATCACGTTTACCAGGCCGACAAAATGCACTCCCTTCTTGTCGAAGCTATGCCAGGCCTGTCCCTGGGTATTCTTGCCGTAGCGCGAGAGATACTCCTTGCCGTCGCCGTCGGTCACGTCATGCTCACCCGGCACATAAAAGACTTCCTTCACCTGCGCCGACTTCAGAATCTGTTCGACGGTATCGAACTCCTCGGGCCTCGACAGATGGCTGATGTCGCCAGTGTGCAAGAGAAATTCAGGCGCGGACGAAAGGCCGTTCAGCTTATCCACCGCGGCTTTCAGCGTCGACACCACATCGGTGTTGGCGGGCTTGTTGAAGCCCATGTGGCTGTCGCTGATCTGCGCGAAGCTCAATTCGCCCTTCGCCGCGGCTGCCGCATCCTGCTTGCTGAATCCGCCGAGCTCGAACGATTTCAGGACTCCGCCTCGCATCACGCAGAGTGTTCCGGTGCCCGCCCAAGCCATGCACTTCAGAAATCCGCGCCGGTCGATCCCGTCGTGGTGGTGCCCGTCGTGGTGGTGATCGATTTGAATCTCATCCTTTGCTTTTCTTGCCATTTGTGTTCTCCTCTTCCGCGCACATCTCAGAAAGTGGCGCAAGCCCGAGAGGAACAAAGCCCGCGCCACTCTGGACGTGTTCTGCCGTGGAGACCCGGCGCACCGTCCGTTTATTCCCCCATGGCTGCTTTTTCCACCGTCTTTCTTTTTGCTAAATCTTTTCTGCAATGCAGGAATAAAATCAGGTGCTGCGCAGTCTTATCTATCAGAACGAGAACCGAGGGCCGGACGTGTTGGAAGCGCAGGAGAGAAAACGATTCGAGGAGTGCGTCTTGCCGCATCTCGATGCCGCATTCAACTTGGCCCGCTGGCTATTGCGCGATAGGTCCAACGCACAAGACGCCACGCAGGAGGCTATGTTGCGCGCTTATCGTTTCTTCGGCGGATTCCGTTCCGGCGACGCGCGCGCCTGGCTTCTGCAGATTGTGCGGAATTCCTGCTACACCTGGCTCCGGAAAAACCGTCCGCAGGAAGATATTTCGGAAGTGGATGAAGACTCCATGCCGTCGGATGCGCCTTCACCTGAGGCCCAGGCGATTGCCAGCCACGATCGGCAGCGCGTCGCGCGCGCCCTGGAGGATTTGCCCGTGCACTTTCGCGAGATTCTCGTTCTTCGCGAACTGGAAGGCTGTTCCTATAAGGAGATTGCCGCCATTACTTCGCATCCGATTGGCACGGTTATGTCCGCACTGGCACGGGCGCGGCGACAACTGAAGGAGGCGCTGGCCGAGCCGCGCCAGGTAAAGGAGAACCGTCGTGCATTGTGAGCTGACTGGAACTCATCTTCACGCTTATCTCGACGGGGAACTGGATGCTGCCGGGGCCGCAAGCTTCGAGCACCATTTGCAGTCTTGCCAATCGTGCGCGGCGACGCTCGGTTCGGAGCAGGCTCTGCGGCAGACGCTCGCTGGCGCGCAACTTTATGAACGAGCGCCTGCGCAATTGCGGAACACCATCCTGGCAAAGTTGCCAGCCGGTTTTCCCGCCCCAAAGGGGACTTCTCCAGCTATCCGTTGGCTGGCTCTCGCGGCGGCATTGCTGCTCGCGGCGTTTCTCGGCCGAGAGCTGCTCAGCGTTTTCCGCGGGCCATCGGACAACGACCTTCTCGGCGCTGCCGCCATCGATGCTCATTTGCGTTCGCTCCAGCCCGGTCATCTCACCGATGTGCAATCCACGGATCAGCACACCGTGAAGCCCTGGTTTGATGGCAAGGTCGATTTCGCTCCCGCGGTGCAGGATTTCGCCGGCGCAGGATTCCCCTTGCTCGGAGGCCGTCTCGATGTGCTTGCTGGCCGCACTGCCGGTGCTCTCGTTTATGGGCGGCGGAAGCACATCATCAACGTGTTTGTGTTGCAGAATGCTCCCTTGAGCGGCACGCGCAATTCCGCCGAGAGGTCCGGCTATCACACGCTCTCATGGCAAAAGGGTGACCTCACCTACCTCGCCGTGTCCGATGTTGCCGCAGCCGATCTACAACAACTCCGCGACCTTTTCCTGAAGGAATGATCTTGCCTTTGTAGGGCCCGCCTTCCGAGGCGGGCCGTTTCAAATCTATTGCCAACCGTGAATCGCAAATCGCGAATCGACATTGTGCGCGGATGGGCGCAGCCCTTTGGAAGCGAAAGGTAAACAATTGCGGCGCTGCTGCGAGGAATCTCTTCTAACGCCTTGACGGTACTCTCTGCTCCAGTTAGGCTTTTTGCGAGGTTCACACGAGAGCTTTGTGCCGGATACACCCCTCCAGGTCACGCAACCTGAATCTCCCGCCCCGGAGAATCTCTCGGTTGTCGAAGTTCTCACGGATGCCGCAAAACAGGCGGTTCTAAAGGTTCAGGAGTACGCCAGAATGTCGGCGCGCTCCTTGACGAACTTCTTTACCGCTCCCCGCTATAACCAGGACACCCTCGATCAGATGGACGACATCGGCGTCGGCTCACTTCCCATTGTGCTTCTCTCGGGATTTTTCATCGGCGCGGTCATGGTGTTGCAAACAGGTTCCCAGTTCCAACGGTTCGGGCAGGTCTCCTTGACCGGCGACATCGTTTCGCTGGCGCTGGTGCGCGAACTTGGACCTTCCATCACGGGACTGCTTGTTGCCGGGCGCTGCTCTTCCGGCATCGCCTCGGAATTGGGCTCTATGCTGGTTACCGAACAAGTAGACGCGATGCGCGCCATGGGCACGGACCCAAGCCGGAAGCTAATTTCGCCGCGCGTCCTAGCCGCTTTGGTCACCGTACCGCTTCTCACTACTATTTCGGTTTTCGTCGGGCTTGTCGGCGGCATGGTTGCCAGCGTTTTCTCTCTCCGCCTGAGCGCCACGACCTTCTGGCAGCGCGCCATCGCCATCCTCGAATTTTCCGACCTGATGCAAGGCTTCACGAAGTCTCTGGTCTTCGGGTTTATCCTCGCTAGCGTCGGCTGTTATAAGGGACTGACCGTGCGCGGCGGCACGCAAGGGGTAGGCCGCGCGACCACCCAAGCTGTCGTGGTTTCTTCGGTGATGATCATCATCGCGGACACGTTTCTGACGAAACTTGCCCTGTATTTGGCGGACAAACTCTAGCGCATATGGGCTTGCCTCCGCGTAACTCGCGCACCCTGCAAACGAACGAAGCCGTTATCCGATTCGACGATGTCTGGATCGGTTTTGACGAGGGCCCGATTTTGCGTGGCTTGACGTTTTCGACGCAGCCCGGTGAAACCCTCGTCCTGCTTGGCGAGACCGGCACAGGCAAGACCCTCGCTTTGAAAATTGCCGCCGGCCTGCTCCGCCCCGATCGCGGCGCGGTGCATGCTCTCGGGCAGCACGTTACCGGCAAGACCGAAGAAGAATTATTGGAATTTCGCCGCCAAGTTGGATTTGTGTTTCAAGAAGGTGCGCTCTTTGATTCGCTTACCGTTGGGGAAAACGTGGCTTACCGGTTGGAAGAAGACGGCGCCAGCCAGGAAGTCATCACGCCACAGGTTCAGGAAGTTTTGCGATTTGTGGAGCTGGAACACACTAGCGAGTTGCTCCCTTCGGAGCTTTCCGGCGGCATGCGGCGCCGCGTCTCGATAGCTCGGGCGCTGATCACGCGGCCCCCGATTGTCCTGTACGATTCGCCGACCGCCGGCCTCGATCCCATTACCGCACAGACCATCATCACTCTGATCTTGCGCCTGCGCGATGTTTACGGCGTGACTGCGCTCATGGCCACGCACCGTTTGCAGGATGGTTTTGCGCTCGCCAATTTCCATTTCGATCCAAAGACGCGAACCGTCCGTCGCGGGGCGTCTTCGAATCAAGACAAACAGCCGATCACTCGCTTCCTGGTCTTACGTGACGGCCGTATTTACTTTGAGGGCAGTCCGGACGAATTGCTCAAATCCAAGGATTCGTATCTGCAACGATTTCTGATTTAATCCTGTATAGTTGTGCGCAGGATTGGCCGGCACGCTTCGGAGGGATCTGAGAATGGCGCGCAGTAAACAACTGACGTGGTCAGAATTGCGCGTGGGTCTGTTCGTGCTCGTCGGCCTTCTGATTCTTGGCGTTGCTATTTTCTACGTCACCGGCGCGGGCGTATGGGGGCCTAAATACCGGCTAAATACATTCTTGCCGGAGGTTGCGGGACTGGCTGCCGGCGCCCCGGTGCGGCTGGACGGTTATGAAATCGGCAACGTCGAACGCATCACGCTTGTGCCGCGTGAACACGGCAAGCCGCCGGACAAAATGCACAACATCGAAGTCGGCATGCGGATAGATCGCAAAGTCCAGAACGACATCCTGACCGATTCGGTTGCGACACTTGTTACGGAAGGTCTTCTCGGCAACCGTTACGTCAACATCCAGCGCGGCTACACCGGCGTTCCTCTCAAGGACGGTCAGTCGGTTCCCGGAGGGGAAGAGAAAGCAATAAAGGAAGTGGTCGAAGGCAGCGCCGACGTGCTGGCCAATCTGAAGCAGTTAAGCGCACAAATTCAAGACATCGTGGCTGACGTCAAGCAAGGCAAAGGCACCATCGGTAAGCTGCTCACCGATGATCAGGCGTATCGGCACTTGAACAGCATTCTTGTTAAGGGCGATCAGATTGCCAGCACCGTCGAATCCGGCCAAGGTACTCTCGGCAAGCTGGTCATGAACGATGAGATCGCCAATAAAGTGGATAACACCGTGGATCAGGTCAACACCATTCTCGGCGACCTGCGGGCACAAAAAGGCACGCTCGGAAAGCTTCTTTACGATCCTTCGCTGTACGATCAGGCCAAACAGGCGCTCACCAACGGGAATGCGGTTCTCGGCGACGTCCGCGCAGGCAAAGGCACTCTCGGCAGGTTGGCCACTGACGAAACTCTCTACAACAAACTGCGCGACACCAGCACCAATCTTTCCGAGGCCACCGCGAAGCTCAACAAGGACAACAACACCGCGGGCAAGCTCTTCAGCGACCCGCAGCTCTACGACAATCTCACCGGTCTGAGCGGCGACATGCGCTCGCTGATTTCCGACTTCCGCAAGAACCCCAAGAAGTTCCTGTCCATCAAACTAACCTTCTTCTAGGCCGAAGACCGGCCCGCTGTTGATGTCGGCCCGCAAGCGTTAGATTCCCGTCGCACCAGGGCCGCGGTTTTGCTCCCCCTGTCCTTAGTGTGTTGTAATGATTCTGTAACAATGACCAACTACTCTCAAACTTCTGACGAGCTGCCCCTTCGCTCTCTCATGGAAAATCAAGACACCATATCCCGGCCGCCCAGGCCGGATGCCGTCAAAACTACCCTTCCGCAACCCGGCCGTCCCGTCCCAAGTCGCGCTTATCCCGGCGCCTTGATCGTCGTCGAAGGCACCGATGGTTCCGGCAAAAGTACGCAGCTCTATCTCTTGAAACGCTGGCTGGAGATCGGCGGCTACCGCTTGCACTTTACGGAATGGAACTCTTCGCCGCTTGTGAAATCGGCGACTCGTCGCGGCAAGCAGAAGCGTCTGCTGACGCCCACGACGTTTTCCCTGCTTCACGCCGCGGACTTTGCCGACCGCTGCGAGCGCCAGATCATGCCGCTGCTCCAGGGCGATTATCTCGTGCTCGCGGACCGCTACATTTACACTGCGTTCGCCCGCGACGCGGCTCGCGGCTGTTCCCATCGCTGGCTGCGCAACCTCTATCGATTCGCCCCGATTCCTGACATCGTCTTTTATTTCCGCGCGCCGCTGGATGTCGCGGTCGACCGCATCCTCAGTGGCCGCCCCAAGCTGAAGTATTACGAGGCTGGTATGGACCTTGGCCTTTCCTACGACCGCTCCGAAAGTTTCAAACTCTTTCAGGCGCGCATTCTGGAGGAGTACGACAAGATGGTCGACAGCGACAATTTTGTGGTTCTCGACGGCACCCTCCCTGTCAACAAATTGCAGAAGCAGATGCGCGATATCGTTGCATCGAAGATCGACCTCAAGCGGTTTGCTCCGCGCGCGGAAGTGGTGGAGTGACCATGCCCGATCAGGATAAAGACAAAATCACTTCCATCACCTCCGGCACCGAAGCCGGCTTCCCTAGGGCGCAACCCCCGGAAGCGGAGGACGCGCAGTTCTTCTTCGGCGAGCACCTCGTCGGCCTCGATCCTTCGGAGCTTCATGGCAATCTCATCGTCATCGAAGGCTTGGACGGTTCCGGCCGTTCCACTCAGATCACTCTGCTGCAGGAGTGGCTCGAATCCGAAGGTTTTGCTGTTCAGACTAGCGGCCTGCGACGCTCGAATCTGGTTGGCCGGGACATTGACGAACTACTCGCCAAAAACGCCGTAACCCGCCTAACGCTTGCGCTAATGTACGCTACTGACTTCTTTGACCAGCTTGAACACCGCATCGTCCCCGCCTTGCGCTCCGGCGCTGTCGTTCTTGCCGACCGTTTTATTTTTACTTTGATTGCCCGCAGCGTCGTCCGCGGCATCAACCGCGACTACCTTACCGGTCTGTATGCCATGGCGCTTCGCCCGAATCTCACTTTTTGGCTCAACGTCCGCCCGGAGACCGCCTTCGCTCGCGAATTTAAGAAGGCCCAAGCCATCAGCTATTGGGAAGCTGGTCGCGACATGTCGCTTTCTCACGACCTCTATTGGTCCTTCGTTCGCTACCAGACCATGATCATGCGCGAATTTGAAGTCATGGCCAAGCGCAATGCCTTCATCGAGCTTGACGGCGAAGCCAGCGTTGCCACGGTCAATCGGCAGCTCCGCCAGCGGGTTGGCGAGCACCTTGGGATTCGCGCCACCAAATACACGCCGTCCTCCGCTCTTGCTCATCTCTGGCGGTAGCTCACAACATGCCTGAGCCCGTCCACATCGCCGCCATCGACGCCGGCTCCAATGCAGTGCGCCTGTCCGTTTCGCGCGCGTACTCCGCTCTCGATATCGAGCCGCTGGTGACGGAGCGGTGCTCGCTGCGCCTTGGGGAAGGGGTGTTTATCCGTCACCGTTTCACCGAAGAAGTCCTCAAGAAGGGCGTCAAAGTCTTCCGCCAGCTTCGGGAGATCATGGATGAGTATGCCGTCACGAAGTATCGCGCCGTGGCCACCAGCGCCTCCCGTGAAGCGCAGAATCGCAAAGTTCTGATTCGCCGCATAAAACAGGCCACCGGCTTGCAGCTCGAAGTGATCAGCGCGCGGGAGGAATCGCGCCTCGGCCGCGAAGCCGTCTTTGCCGCTCTGGGGCCGGGGGTTCAGGCGGGTTGCATCGTCGATCTGGGTGGCGGCAGCCTGGAACTCAGTATTCTTCGCGATCACACGCTTACCCAGGCCGCGCAAATTCCGCTTGGCACCGTTCGCCTGATGAGCACGTTAAACATTCCGGGCGTAATCCAGCCTGCTCAGGCCGAACAGGTGCGCCGCTACGTTCGTGCGTTGTTGGAATCCCGTTTGCCGGGACGTCCGAATCTTGCCGATCAGGTGGCCGTGGCGCTTGGCGGTAACGCCGAAACGCTCGCGAATGTCGCGCCTGGCCCGCGTCAGGACGGTTTGCCGACGCTGGAAGTTTCTCTCTTGCGTGAGCGGTTGCCGGACATTTTGAAACGAGATGTGCGCTCCCGCATGAAAACCTTCGGAGTCCGGCGCGATCGGGCGGACGTGATGGCTGTTGCCGCGATCATTTTCACAACTCTCGGCCGCTATCTCAATATCCGCACCTTTTCCATTCCCAGTGTCGGAATCCGCGAAGGCCTGCTGCAGGAAATTGCCCACGATGCGTTTTCCCGTAAGGAGCCCCATCGCTACAATGCGGACGCGCGTCAAATCCTGGTAGCTACCCGCAGTTTTGGACGCCGCCTGGATTACGACCAGCGCCACGCGGAGCACGTTCGCGAACTCAGCCTCATGCTGTTCGACCAGCTTCAACCTTTGCATCATTTGCCAGTCCAGGCGCGTGTCCAATTGGAGGCCGGCGCCTTGCTGCACGATCTCGGGCACAGGGTTAGTCACCGCGGCCACCACAAGCACGGCGAATATCTCGCCCTCAACGGCGATATTCCTGGACTGGACGGGCGCGACCGCAACATTGTCGCCGCCGTCGTCCGTTACCACAACCGCAAGTCCGAACCCGACGGCCATCATCCCGCCTATTCCGTTCTCAACACCAACGACAAGCGCATCGCTCGCCGCCTTGCTTCGATCGTGCGGATCGCCGAAGGCCTCGACCATTCGCACCGCCAGCGCATACTGCGTTTGCGCGCCACCTTTCAGCGCAGTGCGGTCACTCTTCAGGTCGAAGCGCGCGGCGACGTTACCGAGGATATTCGCGACGCCGAACGCAGCTCCAACCTCTTCGAAAAGGAATTTCACGTCCAGCTCTTCTTCCGCGTTGCCGCACCCGATTGAGCTGGCTGCAGCGGTCCGGGCATCCTGTAGCTCACCCCTTCCGGGGGGCGGGGTCTCCATCACGAAACCGCTGTGAATATGAAAGGCAAGAAAAACCCGCAGGCTTCGAAAGCCTGCTACAGGCAAGATGAGCAACCCACCTGAACTTGCTTATTGTTACCTGCCATACACATTCGGTTTTGTAGGATAATTCTCAGGGAGGCACTCCGCGCATGGAGCTGTATATTGTGCGCCACGGCATTGCCGTGGACCGCGAAGATCCCAAGTGCCCGGCGGACCCCGAGCGCTTTCTGACCGATGAGGGAAAGGAAAAGTCCCGGCAAGCGGCCAAGGGTGTAGCCGCCGTCGCGTCTATCCCCGACCTGATGCTGAGCAGTCCCTACCTGCGAGCGGTGCAGACCGCCGAAATCTTCGCCGACGAGCTTGAATATTCGAAGCAAAAAATCCGCAAGTCGGATTTGCTGCTTCCAGGCGCTGAACCGTTGCAGCTTTTTCGCGAGCTTTCAAAGGACAAGGACGTTTCCACGGTGTTCGTGTTCGGCCACGCTCCACATCTCGACGATCTGCTCGCCACGGCGATCGGCACGAAACACCACATCTCTTCGCTGAAAAAAGCGGGTGTCGCGTTTGTGGAGCTAAAGCGGCTGGTGCCCCCGAGCGGGGAACTGCAGTGGTTGGCTACCCCAAAACTGCTTCGCAAAGCCGGAAATTGATTCCCGCCTAATCCGATGCCGCGGCGCTTGGCGGAGGAGACTCTTCTTTTCGCGGCAACTGGATGACATTCGCCGATGGAGGCACTGCTTTGACTATCACCGGTAGTGCGAGGCTGGTTTCCAGAAGATACTTTCCAGCCGCCAGCCGCGTGGCATTTTCTTCACTTTCTTGCAAACCGGGTACCTGCACAATCACGGCGTCTACAGACTTTTCGACTCGAACGCCTGCCGGCGACGGAACGCCAGACTTCACGAGCGCGCGCGACAAGCGTAGCACGCCGGCCATCACGCCGATCACCTTCTGCTCTTCCGGCTTATAACGCGCAAAGGATTTGTGCTTTGCCTCCGGCAACGCTCCGCGGTGATATCGGACCACATCCAGCATCACTTCCCATTCGGACTCTGTCCATCCGGGGGGTATGGTCATGGCCTTCAGGTATCTCCGGGCTGCTTTTCGTGGCGACCCGGCATCCAGACCCGCTCCGATTCCGTGTAGGCGAGCCGCTGCCCGTATGATCTTGCGCTCGTCCTTACCGGCCAGCGCAGGGTCGATATGCGACCTGGCGATTCGGTCGAAAAGTCTCGTCGCCAGCCGTGACACCAGAGTTGCCCGCCGAGTATTCAGTTCAAGGGCCCGTGCCGTTGCGCGCAGACGTGCCTGCGACGCCGCGATCATACGGTTACCCTCTGGCAGCGCGCGCCTCCAGTACTGCCACGAGCCGCCGTCGCCGATAGTCAGCCGGCGATAGGTCTCGATCCTTTCATGCCTCTGAGAAGCGATACGTTCCGCCCAGGCCAAGCGTGATTCCTGCAAATCGCCCGCGACCTCCTCGACCTTTGCGGAGAGCACATCAAGGTCGTGCACCTCGCCCAGTAAGTCCTGGATCTCCTTCAGGTTCTCTTCCCAATCTTCGTAGCGAGTGGGCAGCAGGCTCTCGACGGTGTAGCGGAATCGCTTTACTCCAATGCGAAGCGCGTGCCAGACTTCCGGTTTCTCGGCCCGTAGCGCGCGAACATGCAGCTCTTTCGCTGCTTCCAGGCGTTCCAGCGCAAGGCACTCCGCCGCAAGTCCATCCGTGGGCACCAAACGGGCTCTTCGCTGTAGTTTCCGTTCGAGTTTTTTCCAGGACTTCGGATTGAACTTTTCGACGGCTTTCAGCGCCGCCACCTGGAATTCCTTTTCTTGCGCCGCGAATGTGGTGAGCAATCGTTCCCGGGCTGGATCGGATTCCGGCCCAAGTTTCTGGGTCCATTCTTCGAGGACTTGCGTATCCCTGAGCTCGCCCAACTGGTGGAACAATTTCTTTCCGAGTTTGCGCATCTCCAGCCACGCCGGATCCGGGTCGACCTCCTCCATAACTTTCGCCACGGAACGGCAGCGCCGGATGGCTACGCGCAAGTCATGCACCGCATCCGGTTCCGGCGCCTCACGCACGGATTCCAGTTCCTTAAGGACGCGTTCCATCCAATACTGCAATCCGCGGATCTCGGGTCGCGAGCCGGGTACAGTGTTCCCAGTGACCATTTTTCGCTTAGCCGAACCGCCATGTGGCGGCCCTGTCGGCTCCTATAGGCTAGCCCGTTGTCGTAGTCGAGTCCAGTGGAGGGCTCGCAAGCTTAACGCCGCAGCGCGTGGCGCCTGCCCATCGCGTCACGTACAGTCGCACAAGTTTATCGCCGTAGAGTTTTGCCTGCATTTCTCGATACAATCCCGGACTATGGCTACGCCCGAGCAACAACCCATAATCGATCTGGCGCGGCGGATGCTCGCCGGCCGGAGGTCGTCCGAGCTTCTACGTAGAATTATCTTGAGCCATTCAATGATGAGTTCCGTTCTCGAGAATCCAAGAGTCTCGAGTGAACTCAACCAGCAAACGGCGGCCGCGCTTACCACCAGCAAGGTGGTTCTTCAGTCGCTCCTGCAGGAGATTGCAACGTCGGAAACCGCGGACTCCGCGATGGACTTTGAAAAAATCGCCGAGACTCTCGCTCGCGACACGGCAATCGATGGCGAGAAAGTAGTCGCTGCAATGGTAGTGGTTTTCTCCCACGCAACTGCCGACGACGTCTTCACCGGGGCATGCGAGTCAGCGATAGAACTCGATCCGGCAAGCTGGATTCCTGAATTGAACATGGAGCGCAAGATCCCGCTCAGTCTTTTGCGGGACAAAGGGCCGGCCGGGGTCTTCGCAGTAGAACTCGAAAAGCTCCGGTACCAGTTGTCCGACAGGTCTCTTGCGAGCCGGGCGGAGCTCTTCTTTCGCCACGTTAAGATTCGCCACAGCCCGATGTTTGGACCGGCGGACGCCCAGTGCTTTCGGCAGTCAAAATTGGTGGAGGCGGACGACCTGAGAAACGCGATTCTGCACGAAAGAGGTCTATCGCAAATCGATTTGGACCAAAGCAGGCGAACCATGTTGTTCCTGCACGAAGCCGCAATGACCGCCATGAGGTCGCTCGCATCCGCGTATCGATTGCCGGTCGAGTGGAACACCTTGCTCGGGGGCGTTTCGGAAGATCAGAGCTAAAGGCGCGTGCCTGTGCGGAGCGGACGAGCCGAAATCGGTGGCTCGGTGTGACCCTGTACGATGTGATGCCCCTCGGTATCACGATTTCGACGGCGCTGAGACATGGTCTTAGCCTGCTCTGGTATCAGCGCAAGGCGTTTTACGCAGTTTTGCGCCGGAGACTACAGAAAAACCTGAATGGCTACCACCACCAAGATGACTGATTATGGAGCCATTGCGGGATTCAACATTTCAATCTTTCGGCGACAACGCCTAAACTACCCATATGATGACTGAGGCTCACACAGTCGACCAGGCGAGGCCGGTCGCTTGAACCTTTCCGTGTTCAGTTCCGACGTTTTGTCCAAGCGCCTTCAGATTCGCGAAGGTCAACCGCACCCGCGAGGCGCTACGTGGGATCCGCAGGGCGTGAATTTCGCCCTTTTCTCGGCTCACGCGACCAAGGTGGAGCTCTGCCTGTTCGATAGCACAGGAAAGGAAGAGCTCCAGCGTATCGAGCTTCCGGAGTTCACGGATGAAATTTGGCACGGATACGTCGCGGGCCTTCGGCCCGGTGCGGTGTATGGGTTTCGAGTCCACGGGCCCTACGCGCCGGAGCAGGGCCATCGTTTCAATCCCCACAAGCTTCTTTTAGACCCGTATGCGCACGCCCACGTAGGCTCTCTGCGGTGGAACGACGGCTGTTTCGGATATACGGTAGGTGCGCAAAGCGCCGATCTGTCCTTCGACGAACGTGACAGCGCGCCGTTTGTTCCGAAAAGTGTTGTAGTGGACCCGGAATTCCGTTGGCGGCTCAGCACTCGAGACCGAAATCCCACCCCTTGGAGTCAAACGGTGATCTACGAACTCCATGTACGCGGCTTCACAAAGCGGCATCCCGCGGTAGCAAAGAAGAAGCGAGGCACTTTCGCCGGGCTGGCTCAGAAGCAAGTGGTGGAGTACATCAAATCGCTCGGCGTGACCGCGGTGGAGCTGCTGCCGGTGTGTACTTTCGCGAACGACCGCGGTTTGGAAGAGAAAGGGCTTACAAACTACTGGGGCTACAACACAATTGGCTTCTTTGCGCCGGACCCGCGCTACGCCTCGGATCCAAGAGACAGCTTAAAGGAGTTCAAGCAGATGATTGCAAGGTTCCACGACGCGGGAATCGAAGTGATTCTCGACGTCGTGTACAACCACACCGCGGAAGGGAATGAACTTGGTCCAACGCTTTCCTTTAAAGGAATCGACAACGCGAGCTACTACCGCTTGAACCCCGAGAATCCTCGTTACTACATCAACGACACCGGGACTGGAAACACTCTCAATCTTTCCAATGCTCGGGTCATTCAGATGGTGGCGGACAGCCTTCGTTACTGGCATCAGGAAACGCAGGTGGATGGTTTTCGATTTGACTTGGGCACGATTCTCGCGCGGGAACCAGACGGATTTGACAGCCAGAGCGGCTTTTTGAAAGTTTGCAGCCAGGATCCCGTTCTTCAGTCGGTGAAACGGATCGCCGAACCGTGGGATTGCGGACCGGGTGGATACCAGGTGGGCGAATTTCCGCCGGGCTGGGCGGAATGGAACGACAAGTTTCGTGACACCGTCCGGGATTTCTGGAGGGGCGAGTCTTCCGTGGGCGAGTTTGTGAAGCGGCTTTGTGCGTCTGCAGACGTGTTCAATCACCAGGGCCGCAAACCGTGGAGCTCGGTGAACTTCGTGACCGCGCACGACGGGTTCACGCTGAATGACCTGGTCAATTACAACGAAAAACACAACGAGGCAAACGGCGAGAACAATCAGGATGGAACGTCGAATAATCGCTCGTGGAATTGCGGCACGGAGGGTCCGACCGACGATCCCGCGATCAATTCATTACGCCAAAAGCGGATCCGAAGTTTTCTGGCTACGCTGTTGCTGGCGCAAGGCCTTCCCATGTTGTTGGCCGGCGACGAATTTCGGCGCACCCAGCAAGGAAACAATAATGCGTATTGCCAGGACAACGAATTGAGCTGGGTGGACTGGTCCTTGGCCGAAACGCACAAACCGTTGATCGACTTTGTGCGGGCGCTCACGTCGCTGCGAAACAGGTATCCGGTTCTGCGCCGCAATCGATTCCTGACCGGCGCCTACAACGAAGAGCTCGGCGTGAAAGATGTCACCTGGATTCATCCTTCCGGAACGGAGATGAACGATCAAACGTGGGGTGACCCGGGTTTGCGCTGCATTGGCATGTTGATCGATGGTCGAGCGCAAATGACCGGTATCCGGGAGCGTGGTAGCGAAGCGACGCTGCTCCTGATCTTCAACAGTCATCACGAGCCCGTCAAATTCGTCCTGCCCTCCCCGGTGGACGGACAGAAATGGCAGTTGCAATTGGACAGTGACGATCCTTCTCAGACGGGTCAGCTCTTCGCGTTCGCTGGCGAGCGCGAAGCAGCCGCTCGGTCTGTCGGCGTGTTTCTGATGCAGTAATTGGAACAGCTCTAAAGCAGGAAGATGCCTTTATGACCCCCGGGCCACGTATCGTGTTCAGTTTGGGAGCCATTTTCAATTCGATGATGCCGCAGCCATCGCGCGATATGTAAAGGATCGTGGGATCTCAACTTGCCGGACCCGGACAACCGACTCGTGCACATCGCCAGCGACTGTCCCTTGCGTGTATCTGCCTTCCGGCGAACGTTCGAGCGGCAAGTCTGCATCGTCGTCGCGCCTCTGGACGCGCGACAGAAAGCGGTGGACTATGCCGGAAAAGCGATCGGTATCGGAACAGAAACACCCATTTCGCGATGGCGAGACGTTCTGACCGGCGGTACGATCACCGCCACGGACACCTTTGTGGATCTGGCGTTCGTATTTTCGACTTTGCCGGTTGCGCTGCTGGTTCCGGAGCCCGGGACCACTTCCGAGAAACGCCTTCCGTACAGATTCCGCTGTATTGTTTGCCCTTCAGCGATCGCCTACAAACAAAAGGGAGAGTTAGTTTTCAGAAAGAGCGACAATATGGCATCTCAAACAGCAACCGCGAAATCGAAAGACACATCATCCCCAATATCCGTACAAAAGGAATGTCAACATCTGAAGGATCGTGCGAACAACGCCGTTGCTCGCCGGGCCTACGCGCTTTATTTGTCCGAGGGCGCGAGAGAAGGAGACCATCTGAACCATTGGCTTCGAGCGGAATCGGAAGTCCTGACGCGAGTTTCCGAAATTCGCGAGTCCTCTTCGTGGTACATCGTGAACGTCCCGCTTCCGGACTTTGAACCGGAACAGATTCAGGTCGGCGTGGACCAAACCGGCGTGATTGTCACGGCGGACAAGACACCGACCACCGGCGAACCCGGGGCGGACGGCGATACCTTTCGCGAGTCCCTCTTCCTGGTCGCCACCTGGCCAAGTTCCGTTGATCCTTGGACGGCGAGTGCCTATATCAAGGGCGGGGGTCTGACACTCACGGCCAAACGCGCCGAGGGCGGATCACTACAGAAATAGCACCGTTTCTCGAAAGAGTGCAGTTCAAGGCAAGCGCATTTAATTGTTCCCTCGATCAATGGAACGCCCATTTCCCTGGTGGTATCCCGTCGGCGGGCAGCTCCGTACAAGAGATGCGGCTTTCCGTGTGTGGGCCGGCGGTCACAAGGGAGTGTCCGTCCGAATCGGGGATTCCGAGCACAAGCTCGCGCTTGAATCGGACGGGTATTTTTCAGGTTTAGTATCGGGTGTTCGCGAAGGCGACACTTACGCATATCTCGTCGACGGTAACGGCCCGTTTCCCGACCCGGCTTCCCGCTTTCAGCCCGACGGTCCGCACGGACCTTCGCAACTTATCGACCCGAGCCGATTCGCGTGGACCGATGAAGATTGGCTTGGCGTTCGACTGCCTGGTCAAGTTATATACGAACTGCACATCGGAACCTTCACAGCGGAAGGCACCTGGCGTTCGGCGATAAAACAACTGCCGGAACTCGCCAAATTAGGTGTCACAGTCATTGAGGTGATGCCCGTTGCCGATTTTCCTGGCACATTCGGGTGGGGTTACGACGGAGTGGATATGTTCGCTCCAACCCGCAATTACGGCTCGCCGGACGACTTTCGCGCTTTCGTCAATGAAGCCCATTCCCAGGGCCTTGGCGTGTTCCTGGACGTCGTTTACAACCATGTGGGACCAGACGGAAACTACCTCGCAAGGTTTTCCGAAGGCTACTTCAGCAAGAAACATGCGACCGAGTGGGGTGAAGCAATCAACTTCTACGGAGACAAAAGCGGGCCGGTGCGTGAGTTCTTCGTCGCCAACGCAGCCTATTGGATTAAGGAATTTCATCTGGACGGACTACGCCTCGATGCCACGCAGTCTATCTTCGACCAATCGAAGAGGCACATTCTCGCGGAGATTGCCGCCGGCGCTCGGAGAGCCGCGCAGCCACGAAGCATTCTCATCGTCGCCGAGAATGAACCACAGCACACGAAGCTCATACGGACTGAACCGGCTGGCGGTTACGGGCTGGACGCGCTTTGGAACGATGACTTTCACCATTCCGTCCTGGTTGCGGTAACCGGCCATCGCGAAGCCTACTTCACGGATTACTTGGGTTCACCGCAGGAGCTACTGTCCGGTCTCAAATATGGGTTCCTCTACCAAGGACAGTGGTACTCTTGGCAAAAACAGAGACGCGGCAGCAGCACGCTTGGTACGAATCCGGCGGCGATGATCACGTATGTGCAAAATCACGATCAGGTGGCGAACTCAGTGCGCGGTCTGCGGCTGCAAAGGCTAACGACGTACGGAAGATACAAGGCAGTCACAGCGGTTTGTTTGCTTGGACCCGGCACGCCGATGTTATTTCAGGGACAGGAATTCGCCGCATCGGCTCCCTTCCTCTTCTTTGGCGACTACAGCTCCGAGCTCGCTGAATTGGTCAGGAAAGGGCGTTCGGAATTTCTAACCCAATGGCGGACCTTCGCAGCGCGCCAAATTCAATTCAACGACCCCTGCAGTCGAGACACCTTCGATAAATGCAAATTGGATTTTTCAGAGCGGGAAAAACATGAAGAAATCTACGCATTGCACCGGGACCTGCTACATTTGCGGAGAAGCGAGCCATTGTTTTCGCGCCAGACCCGCGAGTTGGATGGAGCAGTTTTGGGACCAGAAGCGTTTGTGGTGCGATTTTTCTCGAGCGATTTTCAGGACGACCGTCTGTTACTGGTGAACTTGGGCGCTCAATTGTTGCTTGATCCCTCTCCAGAGCCTTTGTTGGGCGCTCCCGAGAATGCGCAGTGGGACCTGCTTTGGTCCACGGAAGATCCCAAATACGGTGGGGACGGCACACCTCCTCTGGATTCAGAGCTGAATTGGATTATTCCTGCGCACGCAGCGGCGGTCCTCAAGCCTGTGAAGAAACACGAAGGGCAGGGCCACGTATGAGCACGTTGTATCGAGTCGGCTATCGAAAGTCCGAGTCCGAGCCCCGAGAATCGCTGCTCGAAAAGGAATGGCTCGTAACAAACGGCCTGGGCGGCTACGCGTCGGGCAGCCTGGCGGGAGTGATCACCAGAGGCTTTCACGGATACTTGGTCGCGGCGCTGCCCACTCCGCTTGGCCGCATCATGATGTTGAACGATCTGATTGAGAGAGTGGACATTCCCAACGGCATTTCCGTGCAATTAAGCGGCGAAGAGCGTGTCAGCATTCCGCTGAAGACGCAAGGCGCGGAATACCTGGAAGAATTCTCCCTGGAGGATGGCATCCCGGTATGGAAATTCCGCTTTGGACAGTTGCTTCTGGAAAAGCGCGTGATCATGGTGCATCGCCAGAACACCGTGCACGTGAACTACCGCTTGCAAGGTGGGCAAAGCGTCAACTTGACCCTGCGACCTTCAATTAACTTCCGGCCGCACGAGGCCCCCGTCGACACGCCGCTCGCCGGCAACTACGCCTTTACCGTTATCGAAGACACATTTGAGATTGCATCGCAGACGCACATTCCTCCCTTGAGGCTGATGTTGCACGGACGAAACAAATTCCTGACCATGGATCGCACTCGATATCACGAAGTGATCTACCGCATCGAAGAGAGCAGAGGATACGCGGCTCGCGGCGATCTCTGGAGTCCCGGCTATTTTTCCGTTCTTCTGACCCCAGATGACGAGGTCACTCTCATCGCATCCGCCGAACCCTGGGAGGCCATTCACGCGGTAACGCCTGAATATGCCCGATCCGCGGAAATTCTGCGGCGCAAGAGATTGCTGGCGCGAGCCGTCCAGGTGCCGAAGCCCGGAATAGCGGCAGAGCTTGTTCTTGCCGCCGACCAATTCATCATTGTTCCCGAAGGCCGGGGGGACGATACCCTGCGTGCGCGCGCGGCGGGAGATGACGTTCGCTCGATCATTGCGGGTTATCCATGGTTCACGGACTGGGGCCGAGACACAATGATCACCCTTGAGGGTTTAGCGTTGACAACCGGGCGCCACACGGAGGCTGGTTACGTTTTGCGTACCTTCGCCCATTACATCCGCCGAGGGCTGATTCCCAACGTGTTTCCCGAGGGCCGTGACGAAGGTCTGTATCACACAGCGGATGCCACGCTCTGGTTTTTTCATGCTATTGCCAGATATGTTACAGCTTCCGGCGATCATCTTTTCCTCGCGCAACTACTCCCCCAGTTGAAGGAAATTATTCGATTTCATCTGCAAGGAACGGATTTTGGAATCGGCGTAGACCCGCAAGATGGCTTGCTCAGGCAAGGAGCACCCGGCTATCAACTCACTTGGATGGACGCCAAGGTCGACGGCTGGGTCGTTACGCCACGACGCGGCAAAGCGGTGGAAATTAATGCCCTGTGGTACAACGCGCTGTGCCACATGACCGATTGGTTGCGCCAGAGCGGAGAAACAGAGCGAGCCCAAGAGATGAGCCACCACGCGCAAAAGTGTCGCGACTCCTTTCAGCAGCGCTTCTGGTATGAACATGGCGGATACCTCTACGATGTTGTCGACGGGGAATCCGGCGACGATCCTGCTCTACGGCCGAACCAGCTTTTTGCAATTTCGCTGGATTTTCCAGTGTTGGCCCAAGAAAAATGGACCTCGGTCATCGATTGCGTCACGCAGGAGTTACTCACTCCCGTGGGATTGCGATCGCTTTCCCGTCGCGACAAGGAATACAAGGCGAAATATTCCGGGAATCTTCGCGAACGCGATGCTGCCTATCATCAGGGTACAGTTTGGCCTTGGTTGATCGGGCCTTATCTCGATGCTTTTTTGAAATTACACCCTGACGAATTGGGTCAAGCGGAAGATCTCTTGTGCGGATTTGATCGATGTCTAACACACAACGCGGTGGGGTCGATTGGCGAAATTTTCGATCCCGAACCCCCTTATGCGCACAGAGGCTGCGTGGCGCAGGCGTGGAGCGTTGCTGAAGTTCTACGCTTGAATGTCAAAATTGCGGCATTGAAAAAGAATCGGGACTCCGCCGGCGACCGACGAAGCCAGTGAGAAGATTGGTCGCGGAGAAAGGGATCGAACCTTCACGGGACAAAATCCCCTTTGCCCAAGCGTAGCTCCTTGGCTTCCAGCGCTCTTTTTGCGCGGCAAGGTAGAGGTCGGCGAGCACGGGAATTGTGGCCTGAGACGCTGTTCGGCTTCTTTAATTTCGCCGAGGCGTTTTCGAAAATGAAGGGCGAGAACATCAGCGCGTGTTACATCGACCGATGCCTTGTAGTCTTGAAAGCAGTCCTTCACTACGGCTTCGCAACCACGCGCTGGGAGAATTGCCCGCGTTCCCCGAAGAATTTGACGTGCGTCCGTTCGTGCATACTGGATTCGTAGACGAGGCGGATTTCTTCGACTTTACACAAATGATTCCCGACGAGGAGCCATGGCTGGAGGCAATGTGCACCGCTGCCTTTGTTTTTGGTTTCAGGAAAAGCGAGTTGGTGTATATGCGGTGCAGCCGAATAGACTTGGAGCACGGGGAATCATTCTTGCGGCTGGCACAGCGAAAAACAAGATGCCGAGGAAAATAGGCATGAATCCCAAGGGGACAAACCACTTAGAGCCGAGATGAAAGGCAAGCGCTCGAAGCACTACGTATTCTCGAGAGATGGTGGCTCGACGCCGGTGCGAGACTTCCACGTGGCCTTCGATAAAGCGGCCACCGCTGCGAAGATTACGACCGGTAGCGGGCCGAGCGGTAAACTACATTTTCACGATTTGAGGAGGAGCGCAATCACGCGGATGGGGAGTGCGGGATTATCCACCAAAGAGTCAATGCGGGTCGCCGGGCACTTAACGCGAGATGTCTACTTACGATACAAGATTTTGAGTGAGCATCCGCCTGCAAGATTGCAGAACGGATCGACCTTTAGATAGAATTCAAACTAGTCCCGGAGTGGCGGAACTGGCAGACGCGCACGACTCAAAATCGTGTGGCCCGAAAGGCCGTGATGGTTCGACTCCATTCTCCGGGACCAAATTTGACTCATTTATCTCTTCAATGGGTAAATACGCCACCGGAAAAGCTCAGGATCACAGTCGAAATCAAAGAACTTCAAGAGCGAACTCTGCCGCCGGCGTCGTTGCTAGGAATTTGGGCCGCGGCCAGCAAAGGAAAACTGTTTCGATTTAAAGGCTTGCTGAAGCGAGGTTTGTGCTCGAGACAACGCAATCGAGCGTTCGAGTGTTTCAGCCATGGATCGTCCTTTGTCGGCTCCCTTTCCCTCCTCAACCATTCGGTTACGTAGGGTGACGCATTCCCATAGGTCCGCACTGGACGATTCTTTGGCTCTGGGAGGCGAGAGCTGCAGGTCTTTCAACCGTAATGCCGCACGTCGGAACCATGGTGATGTTCGCCGGAACCCATACCGGCATATCTGCGAAAACGAACCCTTCTGCTCGAATAGCTCAACCTCGGTTCTCCTATCCACCCGGTCCCCCTTTGGGGCGGTTAGGCCCGAAGCAGAGTCCACGGCATATGGTTTTTCAGTAAGGTGGGGCCAAGTTAGAGTATCGAAATCAAGATCGCAGACAAGGTTTTGCCCGTCGACGGGAGTCCAGCAGAGCAGTTCTCCCTGCCCGCCATGCGCGAGCGGTTCAAGTCACTGCCTCCACGTGCCAGGCTGCGTCTGAACGTCAGACCAGGGGAACAGGAGCGGGATGTTGATTTGGTGCTCAAAAACCTGGTCTAAACCATATGCCCTGCGGGCGGATCTGAGTGGCCCTCAGGGATTCTTACCTATTAACTGTTGGAGGTTGGCGCGATAGCCACGGCTACAGGAAAGCTCTTTTCCACTCTGCAGAACTACGACATATTCTCCACTGTTGACAGGTATCAATTCCTTGATCCGGGTGACGTTCACGATCACGGAGCGGTGAATGCGGACGAAGTGAGGCGGATTCAGCTGCTCCGATATTCGAGAAATAGTTTCCCGAAAGAGATAGGAGTCCTTTCCAGTATTGAGACGAACGTAGTTGGCCGCGGCTTCGACCCAGTGAATTTCGCCGAGGTTCAGGAACACCACCCGGCCGTTTGTTCTGATGGCCAAGCGCTTGTCGAACTCGGGAATTGGCTGCTTCTCTGAGTTCACGGAAGACAGAAGTTCAAAAACGCGATTGGTGAGATCTTGATCCTTGCACTTCCGGATTTCAGCGCGGGCTCGCTCTATGGCCGCGTGTAACCGATCCTGATCAAACGGTTTCAGCAGGTAGTCCAGGGCATGAGCCTCAAAGGCGCGAATGGCATATTGATCGTAGGCAGAGGTGAAGATCACCTGGGGCATTTCATCGGGGGATATTTCGCTCAACACCTCAAAGCCGTTCAGGCCCGGCATCTGGATGTCTAGCAGCAGCATGTCCGGTCGAAGACTCCGAATCGCCGTGACCGTTTGTCTGCCATCTGAACACTCAGCTACGACTTCGACTTTAGGCTCCGAGGCCAGCAGGATGCTTAGTTTCTTGCGGGCAAGGCGCTCGTCATCAGCGATGACGGCGCGGATCGCGGATCCAATCGTCCGCTCATGCGAGGTGGTTACGAAAGTTTCCGGCATCATCGATGAGTCGGCCGATCTGGGCCTGGCAGAGCTTTAGACGCACTTACGGCCAGAAAGTTGCTAGAAATCGATGGCCCGCCGGGCCGGGTCATGAAGCGGACTGTGAACTGGTTTGGTCCGAGCCACCTCCCCGAGTACTATCGAATCGCGGCCGGGATGCCCAATTCTGGAGAAGCAGGCGTTCGCAGAAAGCTCAAGGAGCAAATGATGCCCTCTGACAACCGAAGCCGACAGAAATCAGCAGTAAGAGAGCAATCCGCCGCGAAGGCTACTTGCGACTCCTGCGAACAAGCACTGTCAGCCCACGGAGAGTTATATCGATGCGCATTCGAATTTACTTTTTGCCCGGACTGTGCCGCGAAGGCGCAGTACATTTGCGGCCATTGCGGCGGTGAACTGTCACGCAAGGATGAGTTGGGGGCCGATGGGAAGTCGACAGCCGAGAGAGGGCAGCCCTGGCTGATCTGGGTGGTAAGCTTTGCAGTATGGTCCATCGCTGCGCTGGCCGCCGGGGCCACCATTTACAGGCTATACCGGGCAACCCGCTCACCGATGGCGTTAACGAGTGCTCTGGCTATGCAATTCTGCCAGATACTGACCTACGCTCCACTCACACCATTTGCCTTCGCATTCGCGACCCGTTATCCGATTCGCCGGAACAACTGGGTGATGCGGTCGCTGCTTTATTTGGTGGGTGGTTTGGTTTTCACAGTTGCGCATGTCGCCCTACAATCTATGACTCCGTTTGGCTTCTGGGATCCGAATTATCATGAATGGAGATCTGCCATTTGGGATTCCCACAGTCATGCGTTTGGAATCGAGTGGTCTGTCTTGCCGGAACAGTTTGTAACAAGTTTATTTAATGACATCTTCGGTGCGTTCATTCCAATAACGCTAGTGGCCCATATCGTCTCTCACACACGAACCCTTCGCGAGCGTGAGCTTCGCGCGGTGCAGTTGGAAGAACAGTTGACCAAAACACGATTGCAGGTCCTGAAGAGCCAGCTTCAGCCACATTTCCTTTTCAATACAATGAACTCCATCTCGTCGCTGATGCTGACAGACGTAAGGGCCGCCGATCGAATGCTGACGAGGCTGGGCGATCTGCTAAGGATGAGTCTCGAATTGACTGGGACCCAAATCACAACTCTCCGGCGGGAGATTGAATTCGTCAGTTGTTATCTAGAAATCGAAAAGGCTCGATTCAACGACAGATTACGCGTAACTCTTGATATTTCTCCGGACACGCTCGATGCGTTGGTTCCTCACTTGCTGCTGCAGCCCCTTGTCGACAATGCCGTTAAACATGGCGTTTCACGGCTGCCGGGTGGCGGAGAAATACGAATCGCAGCCACAACGCGAGCGCGCCAGCTGAAGATCGAGATATGCGACAACGGGCCGGGAATCTCAAACAGGGGGACTCTGCCGTCGAGTGGTTTGGGGTTGAGAATTACGCGCGAGCGGCTACGGTCTCTATATGGCCACGAGCAAAGTCTGGAACTCCTCGGCCTGCCGGAAGGCGGGACCAGAGCGCAAGTTTCGATCCCATTTCTCGCGCGAGGCAGGGCTGACGGGCAAGACACGTCGACCACGGTTGCGCGCACCGATTTGCCCGCGCGGTGCTACTGAGTAGATCAGTCGACCATTGGGGCAGTGCGGCAAGGCAAACAACCTCCGTTTTCGCTCACGCGCAATCTTCGTCACACCCCCGCTCTTTATCGTCCCAGGTTAGGGAGCATGAATCACCGCCCAAACTGGACGTGGGCAAAGATTTCAAATGCCGAATGCGCTTTCGCCCGACTGTTTTGAGTTATTTGGATGCCAGCTTCTCCTTTGTTTTTTTGATCCCATAGTCCAAGTAGCCGACTTCAACGTAGTTCTCCGAGCGCTCCTCGAGGTATTCCAGCACTTTAAGCCGGGCCTCGAGAGCCGCGCGATTGTTCGGATCGGAAGCCAGAACCACGTCGGTCAGATGAAGGGTGTCGACCGGTTTCCCCGCAGCAAATTTTTCAAGAGCCAGTTTCACCACAGATTCCGTTCCCCCGGCGAGTTTGACCAGGTCTGGGTATATCGAAGAGGGCGGAGTTTCGTACATCGCGGATGGATTCAAATCGAACCAGCCGGCATATCCTTCGTAGATGCCGCGCACCGACCAACTGACCTTTCCAAACGATTCAGTCAGGTCGAAGCTTGCCGGCAGTTTTATTTCTTGCATCAGTGTGAACACGTCCTTGCCGGCATTCATCCCCTTGACGGTTTCATCGTGGACGTACTGAATCGCGTTGCGATACCGGGTGAGGAGCCTGGTAATCTCCGCGTTCCCATTCATCGGATCGCCGTGGCCCGACAGAACGATCTCAGGTTTGAGTGAGATGACTTTATCAATCGAACTGATCCAGTCCAGTGCCCAGCGTGGTTTGGTCCCTCTGATGGCAAAGAGATTTGGGAAGGACATGGGTTCCGGTAGTCCGGCTCCCTTGTAATTGTCCCCAATGAAGGCGATCTTGTATGTCGGAATCCACACCGTCAGATGATCGGGCGTCTCGCCCGGAGTGCTGAACAAGTCGAATTCAACTCCTCCCAGCGTAAACTTGTACGTTTCGTCGAAGAACATGGTCGGGTCGATTTTGGCGCCATAGTTGCCCGCCCATGGGCCTGCCTCCTTTGGCGTTCGGCCGAACACCGCCGCATTGCGTGGGGCAAAGAAACCCTCGAGCCGAGTGACGTAATTGACGAATTCGAAGTAGTTTCTTTGGGCGATAATCTGTGTCCCGTCTTCTTTCCAAAGATCGATTCCACCGATATGGTCGGCGTGGCCATGCGTCAGAATGATGTACTTCACCGGCGCGTGACTTACCTCAGCGAGAAGCTTTCTGGCTGCGGGAGCGTCGTTTGCCGAAGCAGTATCGATGACGACATTTCCGGCCGGCGTCGTAACCAGATATACATTGCCGGTCACAGTGGCCATGTAGACCGAGTCGTTGATCTTGACTACTCTTGGTTGATCCTGTTGGGCATTCGCGGCAATACCAGCCGCGATGGAAAGTGACACTGCGAAGCTAATCATTCGGAACATTTGCACCCTCACTTAAAGTGTCTCTAATCACCCAATGATCCTGCGTTGTGAATCTGCCGCTTGGTATTGCGGCTCAACTCTTTGGAAAGTTGGGATCGGCTTTGATCTCTCGAATCTGTTGAATATGTCGCTCGGCATGCGTGGAGATTTCGAGCATCCACTGCCAGCAATCGATCGGGTCGCTTGCGCCAAAGCTGTGGGCGCGCAAGTCGTCATGGGTTGATTTTATGTATTCGATCATAGTCGCACGCAGCGTTTGGAACCTCGCCAGGGCTTCTCCGAGGTCTTTATAAGTGTCAACCTTCTCGTGGCCGCCGCCGGTTTTCGTGTGCACTACGCGGTCGATGCCATACCACAGAATGTCGGCATCTGTGTTCGACGATTTCTTCCCCTTCATGTCCGGTGGAGCTTTCACCGACTTCATCAGATCGCGCCAATAATCCGGTTCGGCAACTGCCAAATGAGAAACGCACTCCCGGATCGACCAGCGTTCGGGTGAGGGGCGGTATTCAAGTTGCGCCGGTGAAAGTCCGTGCAGCTGCTCGGCCAACATCTGCCTGGTCATTTCAAAGTGCACCAGCAGATGCTCGCGGTCTTCGTCGGACATGCTCTGCGCACCCGCAAGACCGGCGGTAGAGAGATGCAAACCAATCACAAGAACCGTCAAAACAGAGTGGATCCTCATTTGCAAACCCCTTTCGGCAGGCTACGGAAAACGTCCTCACGTTAAGGCACTTTTCAGTTTGGTTGGCGGCTCCAGGTTTTCGTTTAGCCTAGGACGATGTCTTCCCCTAAGAACCCACAACCACTGCCAGGCGAAGGGCGATCCGTGAGGACAATCGCGCCTTCACGATTTATTCCAGGCGATGCAAATTCGCATCCGTACGGCTTAGCGTTGTGCCGCCTCGCTGAACGTGATTTTGACCAATTGGCTGGTCATGTCGTCAAACTGCGCCTCGAGATCCTTGTTGTCACCGGCGAATTTATGCCGGAACAGTGTCAAGTCCACTGAGCCCCTGACTTCGTCCAGGGTATGCGCTCCCGGAAATCCTAACTGGCGGATCCGCGTCCGCACCTGATCAACCGCGCTTTGCAGCAGGTCGGCTACAAGGTAGAGATACGCGTTGTCACGCATGATTGGACCATGTCCGGGAACGATCGACGTCGCGTCCAATTGGCCCATTCTATGGAGCGTCTGAACCCATTCGGCAGGATAGCCGTCGTAGGTGTATGGGATGGGATTCACAAGCAGGTCGCCCGCAACGATGATTTTTTCCTTGGGCAGATAAGCAATGGCGTCTCCAGGAGTATTGCCCCGCCCGAGGTGCATCACTTGCACTTCACGATTCCCCAGGTCGAGATCGATCTCGTCGGTAAAGGTAAGCGTGGGAGATTGGTACGCCAACGTCTTGAACTCCGCTTCCGCCTGCTCCAATCCGGGCAGAAGTTCTTGAACTTGTTTCTTTTCCTCTTGGGACAGTGTCCGGCCACTCTGGTCTTTTCCCTCCTTCAAGGTAGCAATCATCGCGGCAATTTCCCTGGGTTGCCGTTCGACATTTCCCGGCTGGATGAGATCCATGTCTTTCTTGGTTTCCTTTTGGGCGATGATAGACAGAGCAGGGAACGCATCCACATAAGTCTTATTCCCATTGTTGTGATCGTTGTGAAAATGGGTATTGAGCAGGTAAGCCACGGGTTTATCGGTCCACTGGCGAATTTGTGCGATATCTTCGGCGGCCGACGATGGACGGTAACAGGAGTCGACCACAAAGACCTCCCGCTTTCCAATAATCACGGTCGTGTTCCCGCTGGGGTTGCCGTCATTCACATCCTGGTGCTCAATGGCGTACACGCCATCGGCCAGCTTTGTTACGCGTCGTTCGTTGGGCTCGGCGAGTAAGGGGGAGACGAAAAGGAAAAGGATCGTGAATGACCGCAAGAAAGACTGGATTAAACCGCGACCTTGGCTGCGTATCACTCCGTGACCTCCTTCCGGTTAATAAACCTTCAGATTCGAGAAATAGGCCTCAGTGTCTGAACCCGTCCAAAGCGCGACTTGGCCGTGGCTCTCACCGAGCTTCAGATCGTTGACTATCAAACAGGGCTGACCAGCTCCGTTGACGTAGAGTTGAGCTTTTGTGTCCGTCGCTACGATCTTGATCCGTGTCCATGCACCGGCGTCAAGGTCGACATAGGATTCGTATACTCCGGGGTTTTCCTCGCGTAGCCGATTCCAAGGAAAGTCTGGGTGAGATACATACTGTGCCGAATGGTTACGTTGCAACTGATTGTCGGCCCGACCGTTGGTCATTCGCAGGTAGAACGCTTCATACCGCGAGCCGTGGTCTTGTACCCGGAATGCGACGCCGATAAACCCTCGCGTACTCGGCTTGGCCCCTTGGCGCGGAAAGCCGGCGACTTCCGCCTCGATGGTGCAGTCTTTGAAGTCGGACGTCTTAACTATTGCGAGAACCTGGCCGCCACTTACCGTTCCAGCAGAGCCATCATCATTGACAATCCTTACCGCCCTCCGCCCGCGATAGTAGACAACATCTGTTTGAATTTTCACCGGATCAGCACCGGTCTCGGTCATGCCCTGAACTTCCAGCCCGTCCATGGAATCCAAGCGAAGCGACAAAACCTGCGCTTTGATTTTGTGATCATTTCCGAATTGTTTGGCGCCGGATGCGTGCACATTCCTTCCACCGGTGATCAGAAGGCACGCCAAAACTGGAATAGCAAGTACAGCTTGCTTCCATCGACTCATGATTTTGTGATTCCCCTTGCGCGGTGGTCTTTCAAACTCAAACCTCTTCGCTGTGAGCAGCATGCCGTCCGAGTGGAGATTGTGGGAGTGTACAACGGCGCCAATACAACTTGGGCAAATCGCGTCCCTAATAACGATGTATTCGTCCCATCCCTATCGCTTGCTTGCGAGGAAGGCCTGGAGGTTCGCACCAGTTCCTGCTATATCTCTGTCGCAGGATGATCGCCACCAGCGGCGTGCTCGCTTTCATAACCCGGGAGACTCTCATGTCGCAGAAACTTGCTCCGACAGCCCTAATGGTTGCCTTCCTATTGGTCTCTCCCAATTTCGCCCAATCACCACCGTCCCTCTCTCTCGAGGATGAGGTCCGCGCCGGAAACGCGCTGGTCGCCTCCTTTCTGAAGTTGAACGGCGTTGGCGAGACGGCCGAACAAAAGAGAATTGAAAAATACCTGCAAAAAATCGGTGATAAGGTCGCCAAGAACAGCGCGCGCAAATTGACCTATACGTTTCACGTAGACCTTCATCCCGGCTTTCGCAGCGCGGTGGCTTATCCGGGTGGTCAGATTATCGTGGGTGGTGGTGTTCTGGCTTTGATGCAACACGAAGACGAGCTCGCCGTTGTTTTGGGCCATGAAATTGCGCACATCGACCTCAAGCAATGCGCCAATCGCGTGATCGAGATCATGCAGAGGGACCAGCTGTCTGCCGAAAAATTCGATAGGTTATCGATTGAGGATTTCGGTAAGCCTTATGGCAAGGACGGCGAACTGGCCGCCGACCGCGAAGGACTCAAGATGGCGGTAGCAGCCGGATACTCACCACAGGCCGCTCAGGAGTTGCTTGAGGTTTTCCAATTTCTCAACCGCGATGCGAAACCGGCTCCACCTCGAACCGATGCACCATCGCTCGAAGAGCGCATTCAACAGTCGCGGGACGTGGTCAAGAGTCAGGCTTGGGACATCGCGAGAGTTGAGCAGCCCCTCGAACTTCCCTGAAGGCCCGCACCGACGTTGAAACTTTCACGGGAGAGGCCGCCGCTTTGCGTACGATGCCAGCCATCAGTGCCCTCGTCAATATCTCTGGCGAGAAGATTGAGGTCCCGGACACTGTTCTTCGACGGTTGGTCCGAATTGTGGAAGTGCTGGCTCACGGAACTGGGACTCACCTGATTCCCAGCCGTCGAGTTGTCACAACTCGGCGCGCTGCTTGGATTTTTTGGAATGGCCCGGCCGCCACTCGTGGAGCAAGCGGGTCGAAGGTCGCTACCCGTGCACGGTGTTGGATTGTCCATCGCCCAGTTAGGATCATTTGTATCGGTAAGCCGAGTGTCCTTCACGAGCGTGCTTTGGATTGGGCCAAATGTCTATTACGTCTATGCCCGATCGCCCTCGGCGCCTCACTGCGTCGATTAGAATAAGAAGCATAGCTGAGCTTGAAATGATGCCACTCACGAGCTACTCGCAGCGCGGGCTGCCTGCGGGGTGGCCATCTGTTCCTTCATCTTCTGTTGCATTTCCTTAGGCGTGGGTTCTGCACGGTGGGTGGCGACCATCCAAATGTATCCCTCGGGATCCAGAACGGTTCCACAGCGGTCGCCCCAAAACATATCCATCACGGGTCCCTTAGCTGTGGCGCCGAGCTTTACAGCCTTGGCGACCGTCTTGTCCGCGTTCTCCGTCAGTAGATACAAACTTGTCGGCGAGGCGCCGATTGTTTTCGCACTGCGGGAACCCATCTGCGCCATTTCCGGCCCCAACATTAATGTTGTGCCGCGGAGTGTCAGCTCGGCGTGGATCGCCTTGCCGTCTGGACCATTCATGATCCCTCGTTTGGCAAAGCCGAATGCCTTTTGATAAAAGGCGGCCGCGGCTCTCACATCGGTTACCGTTAGCATTGCCGTTAGCGCACCGTAGAGTTTTTTATTGAGCGGATCGATTTTTCTTGGCATAACACTCCTTTTGTGAGACGAGTATTCGATATGAATTTCGGCGAAGTTTGTTCACCGCTCGAAGAAACTTCGGAGCAGCGGAGATTGAGAATACTTCAATGAGAAACGGCAGGTCAACGTGCGAGTAGACGGCACGGCACATTTTCCTCCGAATGATCAGTTCCCTTACCGGCATGACCATTAGGCTTGGTCTGTCAATTCGACGCCGTCGACTGGAGGAAGAATGGTCCAAGCCAGACCGATCGAATCCCGCCTGGAGCGCTGCGTATAGTCAACGGTTGTCCTCGTATCCCTTCTTGCGTTCGATTCAGGAGCTCAGACTGCTAAACACCTCTCTTCGAGCCTCCCGTCCTACGATTGCGATCGAGATGGTACCTCGGCAGAACAGCTGAAGCCGCTCCGCCGCCAAGTCTCGCGTTAGGCAGGCACAGGCGCGTTTGATGAACGGATTCCCTAGTTCCGTTCATCTGGACGGTAGCGCGGCGGTTGCGCGATGTGCCGAGTACCTTAACCTCCTTCATTCCGGAGGTTTACCTCGTGCTCTTGCCTGTATTATGCGTCCGCGTGGACAATGCGTTTTCAACGAAGGCAAAAGGAGTACAGGAATTGAGATAGCGTAAAATGTGCGCCGGATCGAATTCACGCACGGCAAGGAGTAAAGGTATGAGATTTCGCGAATTAGCCAGATTTTTATTAATTGTCATACTTTTGTTTGCAAGCCTGTCTCCCGTCGCTATCGCACAGGTGTCGAGCGAAGTCTCCAAGGTTGCCCTGCAGCCTCTGGCGCAGCAAGTTCGCCAAATCGAGAGCGCGCTGAGCTACTTGGGTCAACCTCTTTCTGAAGCCGATGTTCAGCGGATTAACGCGGCTATCGGCCTACAGGACGAGCCGGCAGCCGTAGCGGAACTGGAGCGGGTTCTCGACCAATACGCTCTGGTTATAGTAATCATTAACGCTGAGAGTCGTGTGAAAGCGGAACCTGGACCCGCTAAACCCGAGCTCGTCGAGAAAGGAACACGCATCTTTCTGGTCAAGGTCCTCAACGGAGCCGGTGTCACGTCACAATTGCAGGTGCAAAGCGAAAACAGCGGTTCCGTCTACCTTCCCTCCACCGGCAGCCCCGAGCCGCCTAGCCTGGTCACGACTGCCGACGTGCAACAGCGATGGGCGGACATTTCGTTGTACGACCAGAATCCCATGTCCGAGCGATTATCCGGGTTGCCGTTGGAGTATCGCATTCTCGAGGTTTATAGCCGCGACGCCGGCCAACGTTCCGCGAAGTTAGCCTTCAGCGTGGGGCAGGGCACGCAAGACATCGGCTTCCGTAACGAAACGACACTCCTATTCAACATTTTGGGAGCAAACCGCCTGCAACTAGGCGTACTCGACGAACGGGCCAACCCTACTATTGCCTCGTTTATCATAAAGGACAGCTTGGGCCGGATTTATCCCAATCCGTCCAAGCGTCTCGCTCCGGATCTCTTCTTTCAGCCGCAAGTCTATCGAGCGAACGGCGAGTCCCTCGCCCTTCCCGCGGGGAACTATTCAGTCACATGTGCGCTCGGCCCAGAGTATCTAGCCCAGACGAAAGAGGTCACCGTGGAAGAAGCAGTGTCGGGGAAGGTCTCCTTCCAGATGGAACGTTGGGTCGACCCCTCGAAATATGGCTGGTATTCCGGCGATCACCATGTGCACGCCGCAGGCTGTTCGCACTATCAAAATCCTGCGCAAGGCGTGCGGCCAGAGGATATGGCGCGGCAAGCACAAGGAGAGAAGTTGAACGTCAGCTGTGTGCTCACCTGGGGACCGTGCTACTACTACCAGAAGCAGTTCTTCAGCGGAAAAGATGATCCCCAGTCGCAGATTAATCGTTTATTGCACTATGATCTCGAAGTTTCGGGTTTTCCCTCGAGCCATGCCGGACATTTGGTCCTTCTCGGATTGACCGAGCAGGATTATCCCCATACAAAGCGCATCGAAGATTGGCCTACGTGGGACCTTCCTATTCTGCGCTGGGGAAAATCGCAAGGAGCGATTGTCGGGTTTGCGCACTCCGGGTGGGGCTTAGAAGAGAAAACGAGCGAACTCCCGAACTATGAAGTGCCGAGCTTTGACGGTATTGGGGCCAACGAATATATCGTTGACGTCACCTATCCCAATACAGTCGATTTCATCTCAGCCATGGATACTCCGTACGTGTGGGAGCTCAACATCTGGTATCACACACTGAATGTTGGCTTCCGAACGCGAATTTCGGGCGAGACGGATTTTCCGTGTATTACGGACACACGCGTTGGTCAGGGTCGCGTCTATGCCAAGGTTGATGGAACGCTCACGTATGCCCAGTGGCTGGATTCACTACGCGACGGGCGTAGTTATGTATCTGATGGCAGGAGCCACTTAATGAATTTTGCCTTAAATGGAACGGAAGTCGGAACGGCGGACAGCGAAGTTCATCTGGATAGTCCCAGTCGTGTTCAAGTCGCGCTGAAGGTGGCAGCTTACCTTGATCCTGTGCCCGATGAAAAAATCCGAGTGTCGCCCTACTATGAGCAACCTTATTGGACCATCGAGCGCGCTCGCATTGGAAATACGCGGGAAGTCGCCGTCGAAATCGTCGTCGATGGCAAACCGGTGGATCGGAAAACGATTGTTGCGGACGGCCAAACACGTGACCTACGGTTTGACGTTCCGATCCAGCGCAGCGGCTGGATTGCTGCCCGCATTCTGCCGTCCTCTCACACGAATCCAGTTTTTATTATTGTTGGGGGAAAGCCCATGCGACCTCTACGGGCCAGCGCGGGGTGGTGCCTTGCGGCGGTCAATCAATGCTGGACGCAAAAAGCTCGGCGAATTTCTGCACAGGAACTCCCCGAGGCACGACAAGCTTACGACCACGCTCGCGAGGTATACGGGAAATTGATCGCGGAATCGGAGAAGGAATAACCGGATTTGACGCGGCCACGAATATCGATGAGAGTTGCCGCGGTGCAGGGGAGATAAGTATCGCGGGATCGTTAGGAAGCCTGTGAGGACAGGGAAACTGGAGCTTCCGGGCACTGTGCTAAGTATGGGGCGAATGTTGGGATTTAACTAACGCGAGCCATAAGCCGATCCAAAAACCCGATCTGCCCCTTCAGGATACGTTTGCGGGCGTTTTCCAGAGTAAACCAATCGGCGCGATCCACCTCGGGAAATTCCTGCTTGTGTCCGGACTTCGGGGGCCATTCTATTGAAAACGTGTTGCTTCCTATCTCCTCTGGCGAACAGTCGCCTTCGAATGCCCAGGCCGTGATTACTTTTCCGCCGGGTTGCTTGATTTGATCCAGGCCTAGGAGCGCTCCCTCCGGCGTGATTCCTGTTTCCTCACGGAATTCTCGCTTGGCCGCATCCAAAGGATCTTCTCCTTCTTCATATTCACCCTTGGGAATCGACCAAGCCCCCTCGTCCTTCTTTTTCCAAAATGGTCCTCCGGGGTGAACGAGAAATACCTCCAAGTGCCTATCTTTTCTCCTGAACATCAACAGCCCTGCACTGTGTTTCGCCATGTCAATTCGGTCCCGTGCTTAACCAGATTCGCTGATCCGCGCAATGCTGCTTCACTGTCTATTCTTGGCGTGAATGGTCCAAGTTGACCAGAGCTATGTAAAGCCTCTGGCTGCCGTTTGGTGGGCTGGACCTTTACGTATTCAGGTAGCCTGAGAGTTGGGGGCGAGACCTGCGTCGAACGTTCCTTCGCGGATCGCGGAGCCACGTACCGCTAACTTCGTCCGAGCAAACACGCCGGAGGCCACGACGGCAATTGTTCGGTGGGTCAGAAGGCTGCAGAATAGACTTGCATGGTTGACTTGTATTGACGCGATTATGTCTTCTCGTCCTGCAAATTTATTCTACGTACCTCGGGACCTCCTCTTTCCACGAAGCTTATAAATACCTATCGAGCCTTTCTCTCTCCCCATGGGGTGCTGCGCTCTTCGGGACGCCGCTAAACCTACTCTTTCCTCATTTGAAATTTGCATAGCACACGCGTCCGCCGCAAAACGAGCGGCTTCCTTCCAGTCGCTGGATCGAAAGCGCACAATCCCACCATGCTCGTGCAAGCGCATCACTCACTCGCGCTTCCGACATAGCGCGAAGAGTTACCGGGACTTGGTGGGGCCGGTTTCGTCCGCCATTTGTAGCGCTGTTTTCGATAGAGTTGTGTCTTAGCACCATGTCCGGCATGAACACTGTCGAAACCGCGTCCGCCAACTCGAAGGTCGGTAGCTTAGCGTTCACAGGTCGGATCGCGTCCATCGATGTTTTCCGGGGACTCACGGTATTGCTGATGGTGTTCGTCGATAACCTTGACTTCGTCAAAGGGCTACCCTGGTGGACTTACCACATGCCTCGCCAAGCGAACGGTATGACCTACGTGGACATGGTATTCCCGGCTTTTCTGTTCGTGATGGGGATGTCGATTCCGCTGGCCGTCGCGCGCAGGATCGCCGAAGGAGACTCCCGTGGAAAAATTTGGCTGCACATCGTTGGGCGTGCGTTGAGCCTTGTGGCACTCGGCCTGTTTATCGCGAATAGCCCGCAGGTGGATCAGCAGCATGCGGGCATCAGCTCGGTATCGTGGGACCTTCTGGGTTTTGTAGGAATCGCGCTATTCTGGGGACGCTCGACTTCCTCGGCTGCTGCAGTGAACAAACCGCTTCGTCGCGTTGTGAAATACTCAGGTTTGTTGCTGCTAGTGGTGCTCGCCGTCGTCTTTAGAAGAACAAGTCAGAATGGCCATGTGGCTTGGTTGGATTTTTCGGACTGGGAGATTCTCGGCTTGCTCGGGTGGGCCTATCTGTTGGCAGGCTCTCTTTATTTGCTCCTCCAGAAAAACCTCGCGGCACTTCTGGCGTCTCTGGCTGCACTTAGCGCCTTAAACGCGCTGTCCACCGCGGGATGGTTTGACTGGCTCAAACGGTTTCCACCCTATGTTCAACCTTTCGAGGCTGGTTTGAGTTCAATCACCATGGCGGGACTGATCTCCTCTTTGATTTTGGTGGGAGGGATGCTCGGAAATAGCTTCCGGACGAAGGCTTTCTGGGGGCTGATTTATGCAGCGGTTCTTGCCGGAGCGGCTTGGATGCTAACGCCCCTTGGGGTATCCAAATTACGCGCCACGCCCGCGTGGTGTTTGTACTGCGCAGCTCTAAATACGTTGCTCCAGGTTTTTCTCTACGGGGTGGCCGACATTAAACATTGGACGAGCTGGGCCGCGTTCATCAAATTGGCGGGATCTAACGCCCTGCTTGCCTATATGCTGGCCTACGTGGCTTACTTCATCCCCTTCGTTTTTCGACTTACCGCTGACGGTACGGCTGGATGGTATGGGGTCATGCGATCGCTTTTGTTTGCCGTGCTCGTTCTGGCTGTGACCGCCGTGCTGACACGCTTCAGATTTAGATTGCAGGTGTAGGGGGGCCGATTCTTTGGATCGGCATTCGCTCTGCGTTTTCAGACAGGTCATCCGTCTCTGCCCGATACGCACCTCACCGAGAAGTACCTGCTGGAGAACTGCCAGAGAGACTACGATCGGCGCATGCACAATGCCTATGCGATGAGCCGCTCCACGGAGGCCAAAGCGGCGTCGGAGAAAATCTTCCGACAACTGGAACGCATTCATCCGAACGCCGCACGGAGCCTAGAGGAGGGCTTGGAAGAAACGCTGACCGTACATCGCTTGGGGACCGGAGCGGTGTTGCGGCGGAAACTGGCCACCACCAACCCGATCGAATCGTGTTTGTCGACGGTGCAGCGGGTGGCACGACGTAAAGCGCTGGCGAGAAGGAAATCAGCCACTGCGCTGGGCGGCCACCGGACTCCTGGAAGCGGAGAAGAAGCTTCGACGCATTAAGGGTTATCAAGAACTTTTGTTGCTGAAGGAACGCCTGAATCCGTCGCGCATTCCGCAGAAGGAGGTGCGGGCCTTAGAAGTTGCTTGAACTCGATTGCAGGTAGGTCTAAAGTGCCGAACATCGAGAGTCGCAGCAATCAACTAAAACTCGGACATCCTCATCGCCGTTACTGCGCGACAGCACCCAATTCTCACATCTGCGGCTACGGTAGATCCAGCCGGAGGGCATAAATCTCGCGAATGCCGACGTCGCGCATGATGAGGGCAGAGTTGTCTGGGGCAAGACCGGTCCACTGGACGCCAAAGGGCACGGAAACCCGCCGGATGCCAGCGAGGCTGAGAACCTCCTCGGTGCGGTGGGTGGAGAGACCTACGCGAAGGAGCACCCGGGCGTCGTTGAGAGTGCTTTCGAAAAAGAGGCTCTGAGAATCACGCGCCCAGTTTGGATACTCAATATCTTGACCGGTTGCGAGTTCCGACCATTGCCCGGTGTCAAGCCGAAGCAGCATCAGTTTGTCCTGGTTTGTAGTAAGCGCGGACAGATAGCGGCCATCCGGCGACCAACGAGGGGCATAGAGCCCAGTAGAGCCTGGGACGCTGGAGAGCTGGCCGCTTCTTAAGTCGAAGCGCACGAGGAGAAAGTCATTCGGATTGGCACTGCCTAACGCCGGGCCGCGCGAAAAGATTAAGGAATTCCCGTCGGGCGCCCAGTTCGGATCGGCGAACTCTTGGGACTCATCGTGTGAGATCTGCTGAGACGCTCCTCCAGCAGCGGAAATGACGAAAGCCTTCAGGAAAAGAGTGGTGTCGGTGGCAGCGGAGAAGGCAATACGCTTGCCATCGGGCGACCAGCGCGGCAAGGAAGTTACCAGCGGAGGATAAGTTAGTTGTCTGGGTTCACTGCCATCCGCGCGGCTGCGCCAAAGGGCACCGTCGGGAAAGGTGACGTAGGCCAGGAACTCGGAGTCGCGGGAAAAATCCAACTGGCCAGCAGAGATACCTGAGAGAAACGGTGTGAACTGACCAGAGCGCTCGTCGTAGCGCACCAGTTCCGCGCGCGGTTGTTCTCCGACAACGAACAATTCGCGTCCATCGCGGCTTGGGACCGGGGAGTAGTAGCTCAGGGGCCCGTTCGTGACTTGCAAGGGCTGCGAGGTCCACTTGTGAAGAAGGTCAGGGCGCTCTGGCAGGGCCCAGATTTGAGGGCCGCCGCGAAATGCTACGAAGAAGAAATATTTCCCATCGGCGGTCCAAGTGCCGCAGCACTCGGCGGTGGCCTGACGCCAAGTCGGAAGCAACGGATGCGGAGCATTACCGTTTGCGGCAGCCTCCCAGAGAGTCACGGAGCCCCTATTTCGATCCAGCACGGTGAATCGAACACGGGTTCCATCGGGCGAGAACTTCGGGGTCAGCGCAGATCCATTGACAGAAACGAGCTTTCGCGGATTGGTTCCGTCGGCATGCGCGAGGTACAGATCCTGACCGGCGGCATAGACCAAATTTTGCCCATCGGAAGACAGACCCGCTCCCGCGGCGACGAGATTGCCCAAACGGCGAGGCGAGCCTGCAGGGAGGGGAATCATCCAGAGCGGACCAGTGAAGGTGGTGGACATAACGATGTTCTGAATGTCCAGGCTCTCTACCAGTAGTTCCGATGCTGACGGGGACAGGTCGCGCACGGCGACATCGGAGAAAGGCGTGGGAATCTGAACTACCTCGCCGCCTTCGGCCGAAACCTGAGATAGAAACTGGTGATCGTTCACGGTTTCGCTGAAGTACAGGCGCGGCCCGTCGGTAACGAGCTGGTCTTTGGGCAGATTGTCGCGGGTGATTTGGGCGACCGAGAGAATGCGCGGTGGCGGTAACGGAGGCCGCAACCACACCCCGGCAGCGATCAATAGCGCCGCAACTGCAACTACAGAAGCAGTGACGACGGCCTTCGAACGAGACGCAACCCGCGTCGGACTGACTGCCGATGCGGACTCGGATTGGCCCTCGAATAGCGCAGTTTGTTCAGCGTCGTCCACACCCTTTACCGGAGCGATAAATCGATACCCACGCCGGTAGAGAGTCTCGACAAACCGCGGATTCTCCGAATCGTCGTTTAGCGCCTGGCGGAGTTTCTTGACCGCACTGTTCAAACTGAGGTCGAAATCGACGAACGTGTCTTTGGGCCAAAGCTTTTTGTGTAATTCTTCGCGGGTGACGATGGCGCCCGGGCGCTCCAGCAGTAGGGCAAGTATTAGAAAAGGCTGCTCCTGCAACTTGATCTTGACCCCGGATTTGCGAAGTTCGCGAGAGTCGAGGTCGAGCTCGAAGATCCCGAAACGGACGACTCGAGGAGTCGCAGCAGAGGGAGTCATCCCAAGTCACCCCTTGTAATCCAAGAGAGTCTACACCAAACCACGGGCTTCTTATTGAGACGGACACCGTCAGACTTTGTTGCTTTCCCTGTGTTTTGAATACATTAGCCGACCATATTGCTGCCTGAGCGAAACCATTACCGAACCATTGTTCTGCCCTGTGACTCGAGTGAAGGTCTGCGTATGCGCCGCCGAAAGCGGCCGCCGGAGGGTTCCACCCAACCGGTAACTCGGGAAAAGGAGAATTTCCATGAAGAAGCAGACCCTATCGGTGGTTGGCGTATTTTTGCTAGGCGGCTGGGCCGTGGCGCCAGGCTACGCCGAGCCGGGCGCGATCAAGGCAAATATCCCCTTCGATTTCGTGGTCGCCGGGAAGACCCTGCCCGCAGGGGAATACAGGATCGTAGCGATTCCGCACCGCGTGGATCTCCAAGATGCCAAAGGAAAAAAGATCGCCGTCGTCTTGGCCGATGAGATCTCAGCCCGTTCTGTGGACGCGGACAGCAAAATCATCTTCCACTGCTACCGCGAACACTGCTTCCTATCGGAGGTTTGGTCGCCCGACTACGAACACGGGCAATGCGTTAGCTCCCGCTACGAGGAAGAGCTGATGAAGAAGGAAATTGGAAAGTGCGTCACGGTTCTCGGCGAGAAACTTGAGAAGTTGCCGCTCGATGGACGCGCAACCGCAACACCCGGCGGCATAAAGAAAGGATAAGAACCGTCGGTGCCTGCGACCCGATCTTCTAGCTTTGTGTTCCGATGCGGGTAGTTCTAAATAGCCTACAATCAGGTATGGACGTTTCCGCACCTATTGTTTGCAATAGATTGCGAGTGACTAGCACCATTCTTGGGATTATGAGTCGGCTGCGTCTGCCAGTTCTGTCATTCCGGGCTGCGCATAGTTTACCATGCCTCGCGCTTCACCATTGAACGCCCGGGTAGAAGCTCGGCATTCGCTGACCTCGGTACAGATAGATTCCCGGCACCTGCAATTCCCAGACCTGTTGCGGGCTACTGCCCTGCGTAAACTCATAGATGGTGCCCGCGTTTCCCATCGGGCCTCCCGCGGCTTCGCAAAACTCCACGTTTCCATTTGTCAGCACCGCCGCGTTCCCGCCGAAGAAGGAATAGTTGGGTGTGCTTTGGTTGGAAACCAGTGTAGCGGTCATAGCGGTTTCATCGAGTTGAAGCAGTGGCACTGTGCTGTAAAGACAGGGTGGCGCACCGGTCGCGCCGCAGGTTATCCCCGGCGCGAAAACCCGGTCGTCCCCGTTGTCAAAAATCGCCATGCCAAACTGTCCGGTCGTGTTCTTGGTCGTGAACGACGGCCCATGTTGCGCATAGAACCAGTCTGTCGGGTCCGTCCCTCCTACTAACGTGAAATCACCCTGATAACCCAGGTGCCACAAGATATTTCCCGATCCACTTCCATTTTCGTAATCGATCTTTACGAGCCAGTTCTGGTGACGGATCGAAACGATCAAATTTCCGTCGTCCGCTGAATACAAAATCGCGTTCGTATGCGTCCAGTCCGGATACAAAAAAGGACGCCGGTTGATGTCCAAATGGTCGAACTCGTTCCACAGCCAGACGGGGTTGTGGTTCTGGTCCAGGTCGATGAGCACATCTCCTGTGACCGTAGTTCCCGAGACATCTTGTTGGACCGCCGCAATCACCACCAAGTGTCCATTCGGGAGCATTACAAAATCGTGGTGGGTTCCAACGACGGTGATATTGCATCCGGAGCAAGTTGCTGTCGCAAGCGCCTTGTTCAGGTCGGCAGCCGTCATTTGCCAAATGACATTCCCCGCCAGATCCATTTCCTGAAGAAGAGATTGGCCGCCATCCACCGTTCCTACACTGAAATTAACAACGAAATGGCCGTTGGGAATCAGTTTAATTGGATTTGCTACCGTGCCATTGGGCACGCCTGCATATCTCCATAGAACGTTTCCGTCAAGGTCGGTGATCGTGGGCCATGCGACCCCTTGGGCCAACGTCAGCAACTCCACCCCACTTTGCGGTGTCATCCCTGGCGTAGTCGTCACGGTAATCGTTGGAGGTGCCGGAACGTTGCCCGTCGGGGTGGCCGGAGTGTAAGTGTGGTCCGTGTCGGTGTATTGCGATCCGTCGGCGAACTGTATCGTGGCGCGCATGTGGTACTGCGTGCCGGTTTTCATTCCCGCGACATACAAACTCACCGCCTCACCGCTCGTCGACGGCTGCGTCCAGGTGGTCAACGCGTAATTTGTGTCCGGCCCAAATTGTACAGACATGTTTCCTGCCGAACTGGGCGTAATCGTATACACCGCCACTTGCGGGTTGCCCGACGCCGCAACCATGCCCGGCGCTACAACGTGAACTATCGCGTTGGCGAACTTCGTCCTGTCTTGCTTGCTGGTGGCGATTACCAAAGCAGTCGTGCTCCGACCCGCCGATGAAGCGGCGGTATAGTTTCCGTTGGCATCGATGGACCCCGCGGTAGCCGCCCAGCTGATGCCGGTCTGGCTGCCGTTTGTTGTGGCTGGTGAAGTGACACCTGTCTTGTTGTTCGTGACCGTCGCCGTTAACTGGACAGTTTGGCCGGGCGCGAGCGCCACTGCGGCCGGGGTAATCGCTATCGAAATAGGTAATGTTGTTTGATTAGTACAACCTGCAATGAAGACGCATAAGATAAGACATGAGCCGAGCGGTTTGAGGCCCATCTAGATTTCTCCATATTGTTGAATTGGTGGTTCTGCAATCCTTGCGTTGAGATAATACAGAAACTTCGGGTTCCAGTCCCAGGAAAAAAGCTTTTCGTCCCTTCACAATGTTAGTTCGACACCCCCACAATTCACGGTTGCAAACCTTGCAATACAACGGCATTCCCCCGCTGGCTCCGTTTAGTTCCCTCAACCCTGCCGAATGCGGAAAGTTTCTGTGGAAAAACGCGCCGCGGGGCGTCATCGCCTCCCCTCGGGGATTGATTCCTTGATTGAATCGATTTAATGTAGATGCCGCAAGTCGTTCACCAAACCCATTTCTAGCTCGTCGGGTGGTGCGAGGACCTTCATGTCTCCATTCCGAGCCTTCCGTTTCTGCGTTCTGACGTTGTCCGTTGCCGTTGTTTTCGCATCCGTTCTCGCAGCGCAGGTCCCGGCGCACCGGCAATTTCTTGACGGCACCTGGCGCATGCAGTCTTCCTGTGTGGATAACGCCAAGGGCGAGCAAATTTCGGCCGTGGGCTTCGATGTCGGCAAGTGGCTTTCCGCAGAAGTGCCGGGCACCGTAGTTGGCGCGCAGGTTACTGCGAAGATTCTTCCCGATCCAGACTACGGCATGAACCTAAAGCAGTTTCCCGGCTTCGTCTCGGACAATAAAGGTGTTTTCGCAACCCGCGACATGCCCTCTGACAGTCCCTACCGTTGTTCGTTTTGGTTTCGCACCGAGTTCGCAGTCGCAAGTTCTTCGAATCCCGCTTCCTGGCTGCATCTCCTCGGAATCAACTACCGCGCCAATGTGTGGCTAAACGGTAAAAAGATTGCCGACAAAGCCGACGTCGCTGGCGCCTACCGGGAGTTTGAGTTCCCCGTAGAGGGGGCTCTAAACAAGGGTGGGTCTAACGCGCTCGCCGTGGAAATCTTTGCGCCCGAAAAATGGGATCTCGGCATCACCTGGGTCGATTGGAATCCCACACCTCCCGACAAGGACATGGGGATTTGGCGCGAAATCTTTCTTTCAGAGACTGGCGACGTCTCGCTGCGAAAGCCATTCGTAAATTCCAAACTCGGGTCTGACTACAAATCGGCCGCGCTAACCGCCAGTGCGGTTCTTACCAACACAACCGGCCATCCGGTCAAGTCGACGCTTCAGGTCGAGCTTGCCGGTATACAACTTGCCCAGCCGGTGGAACTTGCTGCCAAAGAATCCAAAACCGTTCGCTTCACTCCCGAACAATTTCCGCAACTTAAGCTGTCGCAGCCCCAGCTCTGGTGGCCCTACCAAATGGGCGATCCGTACCTTTATAAGGCGAACTTCCGGGTTGTCTCGCCGGGCGGCGAATCGGACAGTTCCGTCGTGAATTTTGGAATTCGTGAAGTCACTTCCGAACTGACCAGCAATGGCGGGCGTCTTTTCAAAGTCAACGGTAAGAACGTACTGATCCGCGGCGCCGCCTGGGCCCCGGATATGCTCCTGCGCTGGTCCTCGAAGCGCCTCGACGCAGACTTGAACTATGTCAAGCACATGGGCCTGAACTCCATCCGTCTGGAAGGCAAGGTCGACCGCGACGAGTTCTTCGACAAGGCCGACCGAATGGGCCTTTTGATCATGCCCGGATGGTGCTGCTGCGACGCTTGGGAGCGCTGGAAGCATTGGACCCCTGAAACCAAGGCCATCGCCGCCGCTTCTCTCACCGATCAACTCGCCCGTCTCCGCAATCATCCGAGCGTCTTTGTCTGGCTCTACGGTAGCGACAATCCGCCTCCTTTGGAAATTGAACAGATGTACCTGGACATTTTCAAAGTGATGGAATGGCCGAATCCCACCGTTTCATCCGCCAGCGAGCAGCCCACCACCGTCACCGGCAAATCCGGCGTCAAGATGACCGGCCCCTACGAATACGTTCCCCCGGTCTACTGGCTTGCCGATACGCAAGCGGGCGGCGCCTACGGCTATAACACGGAAACCAGCCCCGGTCCCGCCATTCCGCCCAAAGAAAGTCTGGTGAAATTCATCCCGAAGGAGCATCTGTGGCCGATCGACGATTACTGGAATTTCCATGCGGGTCGCGATCGCTTCGCTGACGTCCACGTTTTCACCGAAGCACTAACCAAGCGTTACGGCGCTCCGACGTCGCTCGAAGATTACGAGCGCAAAGCGCAGGCCATGGCTTACGACAACGAGCGTTCCATGTTCGAGGCCTACGCGCGCAATAAATATACGGCCACCGGCGTGATTCAGTGGATGCAGAACAACGCCTGGCCTTCGCTGATCTGGCATCTTTACGACTATTATCTCGTTCCCGCAGGCGGCTATTTCGGCACGAAGAAGGCCCAAGAAATTGTCCACGTGCAGTACGACTACAACAACAATTCTGTCGCTGTTGTAAACGGAACCTACGAGTCCGTCAAGGGTCTCGAAGTCACAGCACGGCTCTTCAACATCGATGGAAAAGAGATCGATTCTCAGAACCAGAAAATTGAGCTGCCGGCGGATGCTGCCGTGAAAGCATTCGATCTCCCGAAGCCCGCAAATCTTTCCAAGACCTATTTCCTGAAGCTCTACCTCCACGATGCATCCGGCAATCTCGTGAGCGACAATTTCTACTGGCTCTCCACCAAGCTCGACACGTTGGACTGGACCAAACGCAAAGACACCGTCTACACGCCGCAAAAAGAGTTCGCCGATCTCACCGGCCTCAACTCATTGCCGCAGGTTAAGCTGGAGATGGTGCAATCCACCAGTCAAGCAGCCGGGAAGGGAACGATCACCGTAAAACTGAAGAACCCCAGCGCCAGCGTGGCGTTTCAGGTTTATTTGCGAGTGACCAAGGGGAAGGACGGCGACGATCTCGTCCCCATCTTCTGGGGTGACAACTACTTCTCGTTGCTGCCAGGGGAAGCGAAGTCCGTCGATGCGGTCTATGACCTCTCCGACGCCGAAGGCAAGCCGCCGGTTCTTGAACTCGATGGCTATAACGTCATCCCTGCTACCGCAACTCTTTCAAAATAGATTGTTTGGGGAACGACCGTCGCAGCCCTCTACTGGCCTTTCGTACAGTTACCGTTAGGAACGGCGCTCCGGTAGTTCCGCCTTGCGATTGCTACTGTTAGCCACTAAGCTACTGGTTCCGTTGGAGGAACCAGTGCCTAAAGAGAAACCACAAGTCAACATCGGAGAAGTCATCAAAACCTATCGTAGCCAGCGCGGCTTGTCGCAGGGTGACATTGAGCGCCGCACCGGCCTGCTTCGTTGCTACCTTTCTCGCGTCGAGAACGGCCACACCGTTCCATCGCTCGAGACCCTCGCCAAAATCGCCGAGGCCATGGAAATTTCCCTTGCTGATTTCTTCCCGGGCACAGAAACGCCGCGCGACAAAGAAACTCAGAAGATGCTCGGCGAACTCTCTCAGGACGAGATTCGCTTCCTCGCCGAAATTAAAAAATACAGCACCACGCTTTCTGAAGGCGACAAGCGCTTGGTCCTCGCGATGATCCGTAAAATGGCAACTTTATTGCCGGTGCAGGCCGCTCAAGGTAAGAAGGGCATCGTCCGTCGCCCATCGATCTAGCACTTCGCGCAGAATTGCACAATCTTGTGTAACGCCTAGGCGGGCCGTTTCACTTCACGAATTCTGCGACCGCATAATCCGCATCGCTTCCGGAAGCGCACCACCCGCCGTTCCGACTCCGCCGCCTTCGCCAGGCCCGTCGTCTGTTTTATCGCCCTCTCCCGGCGCCAGAAACAAATTCGTCTCCACCGCGTGTTGCTTGTTGTACAGCTCGAAATACCGCCCTTGCGCCGCATAGAGGCTCTCATGCGTGCCGCGCTCCAGCACGCGGCCATCCTGAATCACCAGGATCTGCTCGGCCCGCCGGATCGTCGATAGCCGGTGCGCGATCACAAAGGTCGTCCGCCCGCGCATTAAGTATTTCAAACCTTCTTGAATCAGCGCCTCGGATTCAGAGTCCAGGCTGGAGGTAGCTTCATCTAAAATCAAAATACGCGGATCGGCCAAAATCGCGCGCGCAATCGAAACACGCTGTTTCTGTCCTCCCGAAAGCTTCACGCCGCGCTCGCCCACAACGGTGCGGTACTTGTTTTCGAAATTTTCCGCGAATTCGTCTACGCGCGCAATCCGACACGCCGCCAGTATCTCTTCTTCCGTCGCATCCGGCCGCGCGTACGCCACGTTCTCCCTAATGCTCCCGTCGAACAAGAAAGTGTCCTGCAGCACAACGCCCAATTGCGTTCGGTAGGAATCCAGCCGCACTGTCGTCAAATCCACCCCATCGACCAGCACCCGCCCGTTCGTCGGCGTATAAAACGCGCAAATCAACCCGATAACCGTGGATTTTCCGGAACCAGACGGGCCCACCAGCGCGGTCACGGTCCCCGGTGCGGACTGAAAGCTGATTCCGTGCAGCACCTCTTTATTCGTCTCGTAGGAGAAATGGATATCCTCAAATTCCACGCGCCCTTCAATACGCCCGAGCGTCATCGTGCGCCGCGGATCCTGATCCTCCTTCGATTCGTTCAGAATCTCCCGCGTCCGTTCCAAACCCGTAATCGCCTCCGTGATTTGCGTCCCGATATTCACGATCTGGAACACCGGCGCGACCATCAATACCAAATACGCCGAGTACGAAATGAGTTCGCCCTTCGTCATCGTTCCAGCCAACACTTGCCGCGCTCCGAGGTACATGATGATCGCGCTTACAATTCCCATGAGCGAAGCGCCCGAAAGGCTCATCAGCGAAGTAGTCGTCAGAGTCTTCAACACATTGTCCAACAGGCGCTGAGCCCCGCTGGCAAAAACACCTTCCTCGCGATCCTCCGCGTGATAGCCCTTCACCACGCGCACGCCACCCAAAGACTCCGTCAAACGCCCGGTCACTTCCGCGTTGATTTTAGGACGCGCCCGGAAAATCGGCCGGATGGCCGCGAAGGCCTTGTTGAGGAAGAGTGCGAAACTCAGCATCACCGCGAACGCCACCAGGGTCATCACCGTGCTCGTGCGCAGTAAAATGATCAGCGCCAGCACGGCGGTCAGCAATCCGCCCACGAACTCGACCAACCCCGTACCGATCAGGTTCCGAATGCCTTCCACATCGCTCATGATCCGCGAAACCAGTACGCCGGTTTTGTTCGCGTCGTAATAGTTCACCGGCAGCCGCCCGATGTGTGCCTGGACCTGCTTCCGCATGTCCGTAATCATGCGCTGCGCCGATTTAGACAAAAGCTGCGTCAGCGTAAACGATGTGATGCCCTGCAACAGCGTCGCTCCTACCACCGCCAGGACGATCGGCACCAGCAGCTTCACCTGGTGCTTGTCGATCACGTTGTCGAACAAATACTTGCTGGAGCCCGGCAGCACCAATCCCGCCACCCGGTTGATCCCCACCAGCAACAGCCCGAGCAGCAGCATCCCCCGTCGCGGATGGATTAACGCCCAGATCTCCGGCAACGATTGCCAGTTGATCTTTTTTTTCTTCGCGGTTTTGGACGCGGCTTCCGCCGTTACGGGCGCTGTGGTTGCAGTTGTGGCCATGAGGGATCCCAGATACTTGAAAGAATACCCTGTTTCGATGCGGCTGAGGGTGCGAGAAGGTATAGGACTAAGCGTAGTCAAATAGGGTCATGAAACCAAAATCCATGTGCAGCTGCTGGTGGCAGTGAAACAGCGTGAGGCCGGGATTGTCGGCGACGAAGTCCACTTGCGCTTCCTGGTAGCCGCCCACCATGACCACATCTTTGAAAATGCCTGCCATCGGCATCTCGGCGATTCGCGTTAGTTCAAAATTGTGCCGGTGCAGGTGCACCGGATGGATGTCGTCGCTGGCGTTGCGCATGTGCAGCCGGTAACGCTCGCCTTGTTTCAGATGGACCACAGCGGGGACCACGCCTTCCGTCATGGGATACGAGACGCCGTTGATGCTCCAGAGACTAAAACCTTCGTGAGCGGCATTGTCTTTCGCAAAGGTCATTTCGATGGTTTCGTCCGGCGCGGCTGGCGACGCGCCCGGCTTTGCAAATCGCGCGTAGTTCCATTTGAAAGCCGGTGGCGCGATCCATGCGGGGGTGCCTTTGTGGCCAGCGTACTCCACAACGATGCCCATGCCGTGGCGCCGGTCGTCGTCCGCCAAATCACCAAGAATCCAGACGCCGGGATGATTCATCTCGACAATCGCGGAAATTCTCTCAGCCGTTCCGAGCCACAGCACCGGCACTTTCACAGGATTCGGCACCGGGTTTCCGTCGAGCGCTACAACTTGAAACGTATGCCCGGACAAGGCCAGGCTGCGAATTTCCGTCGCGCTGCCATTTAGCACGTGAAGCAACACGCGTTCGCCCGCTTTCACGCGGATCGGATCGCCATGCCCGAGCATGCGGCCGTTAATCGTGAACGAGCCGTAACCGACTTCAAATCCGTGCGGCATTCCTTTGGCCAGTGAGGCTTTCATCGCCGATTCGCCCGCATCCTCCAGGGCCTTGACGCGCGTGGCTGGCGACAGAAAATTCATGTCCATGTCGCCGCCGCGGCTGAACGTCGGCTCGAACTCCTTCAGCACCAGGAAAACTTCGCGGTCGTAATTGCCCGGCGACGATTTCGGCTGGATGTAGACAGGCCCAACCTGCCCGCTATATTGTCCAGCAGCCAGATCGGCGCCCCCCCGATTATGGGTGTGATAGAAACGCAAACCAGATGGACTCGGCGTAAAGCTGACGCGCCGCATGCCGTGGGCGGGGATGTATGGCGTACCCTCTTCCGCGGCGCCGTCGACATCGGTCGACACCTTCTGCCCGTGCCAGTGAAGCTGTTCGGGAGTATCCGTTTCGTTGAATAGGTCGATGGTAACCGGTTGCCCCTCCTTTAAGCGCAGCAGCGGTCCCGGGAATTGTCCGTTGTAGGTGGTTGCGGGGACGATGCGCTTCGGCGCAATCTCAACGGCGGAGTTCTTGATATGCAGCGAATAATCAGCGGGCTTCGAAGCTGACTGGTCGCGAGCGGCGACGCCTCCAACCAGAAGTTTTGCCTCGGGCACGCAGAATGCCCCCGCAGCCATGCCGCTCATCTGCAGAAACGCTCGCCGCGTTGCCGGAAAGTTCCTCAAAAAATGCCTTTACGCGTAATAGGCGCGCGCCGGCTCGCGATCGTCCAGGCGCCGCCTCCAGCAAGGATCAGAAAAATCAGCGAACAGAGCATCGCAAAGTCCGTGCGGGCGTCACTCACCATATACCAGAAGCCTTGTCCCGGTCGCGAGAGTTCCGGGATTTTGGTCGTGACAATCGCAGTCGTGATGACGATCAAAAGCGGCACGGCAGCGGCTCGCGTCCATAGCCCGGCCAGCACCAGAACGGCGCAAACAATTTCAAAGGTGCCGACAAAATGCGCCGTGAAAGAAGGATGAGAGAAACCAATCCTCGTGAAGCGCACGACGCCCATGTTTCGATCGCTGAATTTCAGAATGCCTTGAGTCAGAAAAATGAGCCCGACGGCCAGCCGAATAAAGAAAATGCCGCCCGGCCCAGCGGAGGGCTCGAAAAAGAACCGGAAAACATGGCTCATGGCCGGCCCGTGATGGTCTGCTTGGCAGGTTCGACCACGCCCACTTTGTCCACACCGCTGCAGGCGATGTAAACGCGGCCATCCGGAGTCGCGGCCATATTGCGCACCACGCCTCCACCCGAGGGAATATTGGCGCGCGCGAATGTTTCCGTCTTGGGATCAAACCGCACGATGGTATTCGGTTTCACTCCCGATTCGCTGTACCACACCATTCCGTCCGGCGTGATCGCGATTCCGTACGGATTCGATTCCGGTCCTCCCGGTGAATCGTACATTTTCACTGCGCCGGTAGCCGTATTCAGTCTGCCCAAATGGCCGCTCTTGAAATCGGTGAAGTACACCGTGTCATCCGCGGCAATCGCCAGCCGCCGCGGCCGGGCCGATTCCGGCAGCGGATATTCGGTAATCTTCATCGTCGCAGGGTCGATCGACGCCATTTTGTTGGTCCCCAGTTCGCAGAAAACAGGCACGCTCTTGCTGTTGACCTGTATTCCATACGGCAAGGCGCTTTCCGTGGGCACTTCCTGTAAATCGATCTTGCCGCTCTTTGGGTCGAGTTTCCCCACCATATTGCCGCCTTGAACGGTGAACCAAAGAATGCCGTATGCATCGAAAACTGCCGTGTGCGGATCGTCGGCCTTCTCGGTCGGCATCTTGTACTCCGTCACTTTGCCGGTTCGCGGATCGAGTTTCCCGATGTAACCTCCAAAATTCGCCGTGAACCAAATGTTGCCGTCGCGATCGGCTACCAGCCCGTGCGGGCCGGAATTTTTGCCTTCGGGCAACGGATACTCCTTGAACTGCCCAGTGCTGGGATCGAGCCGCCCCAGCTTGTTCGTCATCTGTTCCGTGAACCAAAGCGCTCCATCTGCGCCAACGGCGGGATCATGCGGATGCGCTCCTTTGGTTGGAACCGCCCATTCGCGAATCGTAACCTTAAGCTCTTCGACGTTGCCGGACCGCACCGGCGTGCGATACCGTGGAGCCGCCGAGAAGACCAATACCCCCAGCAGTAGAATGCCGAGAAGCGAAATCGTTCTTTGTCTCATGATTTGCCTCCTGTGACAGCAACCGAGGCGGAGCGAACAATGGGACTGGTAGACCTCATCCCTTGAATAGGACGCAGTTCGAAGCGCATTTGATACACCGTCGACGCGAAACGCAGGCCGCAGCTCCAGAGGCTCCCTATCCTACTCCAGGAATTGTCAGATGGAGAATGGGTCCAAGGCGGGAATCAGTCCGCTGCCGAAGTAGGCGCCTTGGTCGCCGGATGGTCGAAGCGGAGCACGCTGTTGACGAACTGGCTGAGCGTTCCTCCGAGGTGCGCGAGGACCCGCTGCTTCAGCGAGGTGTAATCCTGCGTGCCGCAGAACAGATCGGAAAGCAGCTGGCGGAACACCGCGTTGCGCTGCAGGAATTGCACCATGCGCGTCGTGACCGCGGTGCCCAGGAAGGAGCCGCGATAGAAGCGGCGCACAATCCGGGCGGCAAATTCCAATTCCATAGAAAACGAAGACTGAACCCGCGCCGGATATTTCTCCGGGCATCCTTCGGCAAGCGACCGTCCGAGAATTTCGCCCGAGCGCATGGCATAGAACAGACCCTCGCCGGTCAGCGGATCGACCCAAGCCGCCGCGTCTCCACAAAGAGCCCAGTTGCGCCCAATCACCGCACGGTCGGAGAGCGTGCGCACCTGAGGAGAAGGCAGCACGTGGCTGTAGAATTTTGCGTGCGCTGTTTCGATCTTCTCGGTGCCGGCAAATTGCTGCAAGTGACCTCGCAATTCCGTGCTCGTGTGCGCCTGCATGCTTCCGCAAATTCCCAGGGACAAATGGTCGGCCCGCGGGAAGGACCAGATGTAGCCTTCGAACTCCGGCAGAAACTTAATCAGAATCTGATCGGCCGTTTGCGGAACAAAGTAGCCCTGCGTCATTTCGAGTTCGTCGCGTGCCAGCGCTCGTGTGCCGGGCAAAAACTGGTTCCGCGCGCCTCCCGCCAGCACCAGAAAATCGGAATCGCGCCATTCGCCGTCGCGGCAATATCGCGGCCGTTGCGTCGAAGTATCCAATCCCTGTACGCGCGAATGATGAATGCGGCAACCGGCATCGCGCGCGCGATCCAGTAGCAGTCCGTTGAGAATGGTGCGCGAGTAAATGACGATGGGATGTTGCAGCGAAAGTGTCGCCCGCTGATTCTCCGCGCTGATAATCTCCACCTTCTGGATCAGTTTCTTCGGCAACGGATTGTCCAGCAGGAAAGGGAAGCACTGTGTGGCTTTGTAGGTCAGTCCGCCGCCGCAGGGTTTTTCCCACGCGAGATGCTCGTCAAAAATGTCGACGGAGTGTCCCGCGCGAGCGAGCTGTTCGCCGCACATGGCGCCAGAAGGCCCACCACCGACAATGACATAGTCAGCCATTCATCACCACAATTTCAGTTGTTTCCATCTCCGCCACAGGAGGGATGGCCGCACTGCGGGGGTAAGGTCTTCAGGATAAGGGAAAGAGCACCAGACAAAACCCCGCGAGAAGTATAGCACCGAACAATGCGGCGACCGGCGGAGAGCCTGACTCGCGGCGTACTAATTGGATACCTAGCCCTGCGAGGAGCGCCTGCAGCGCGAAAAACGGAGACAGAATCACTGGCAGAATCTCTCCCGTTCGCAGGTACAGCACGCCGAAGACAATCGGCAACCATGCCACGACGAGCAGCAGGAACCAGAACGCATATCGTCGGTACCTGTTCGCCACCGGCCCCGCCAGCAGTTCGATGCCGTACAAATACAAAAACGCCGCAACCACAAACAGCGGAAACCGCGCCCAACGTTGCAGATTCAGCCAAGCCCCCGTCGCCGTCAGTTCGAACCAGCCGGTTATCAAAAAGTGCAAAAGGATCGCCGCCACTGCTGCCCCCACAAACAAGCCGGGCCGCGCGCGGAATCCTTCGCGGGCGGGTTTCACATGCAGCAGAATCAAACCCAATCCCACAATCAGAAAAAACCCCGCCAGATAGTCTCCTTCGAACAAATGAAGAACCCGCAGTGGCTGCACATAGCGCAGAATTTGCACCGCGACAACAGAACAGAGCGCCACCTCCGCCGCGCCCCGAATCGCGGGCACCGTATCGGTGGCTTGCAGGTCTTCGGCGGGATTGCTCCCGATCATCTCGCGCAGAAACGGCCCGGCGATGAGCAACAAACCGGCGATTCCGAGAAGGCACGCGAGCAAATTCGCAGCCGAGGGCAATCGCGCGTTGTTCGGCAGCGAAAACACGCGAGCCGCCCAATCCTGTGATTCGCGCGCTACCGCCGGAGAAAACAACATGCTGACGTGGGTATTTCGCGGCACCTGCAGGAACTTCACCGAGCCGCTCGGACTGCCCGCAAGGTCCGCGGCGTTCTCCTTAAGTCCACGGGGTTCGAATTGTCCCACCATCACGAGAGTGTTCGGTGTCAGAAGCGGCAGCGAATGAAACAACAGATTTTCGCTTGCGATGCCGTGGGCCGGTCGCATCGGTGCGGGCGAAATCGCAATTACGCCCGCGGGTCGAAACTTCCCGGCAACTCGCAATGCGATTGCCCCGCCCATCGAATGCCCCGCAAGAATCGTGCGCTCCGGGATGATCATTCCCCGCGCCGCAAGTCCACGCAGCAGAGAACCGCTGCACGATTCCGCCAATTCCGGCGTGAACGGTCCTGGAGATCGTCCATGGCCAGGAAGATCGGGAATAAAAACGCGCAAGCCTAGTTCCGCGAACGCTCGCGCCAGATACTGCATGATGATTTTGTTCGCGGCGATTCCATGAAACAGGACGACCGCGCCGGTGTCCGGGTCGCCAGCCAAATCTGCCCGAGTAACCATCAGCAGATCCATGCGGCACGACGCGGCGTCGACCACATAGCGATGTTCCGCGTACCGCCGTGTAGGATAAAGCGCCAAAAATCCGCCCACTACTAGGCAAAGCACTCCGCCAAGCGCCTCGAAAACCTGCCTTTTCTTACTCAAGCGAAATGCTCCCCAAGGAAGCCAAATCTGAGGGCATGGTAAACTGATGGATTGAAATGGCCAGCGGTTCTGCTTCGTTCAGCAAACATGGAGAGCCTTTGCACTCGGCGGTGTTGACACTGGAAGAAATGATTGTGCGGTTTGCCCGCGACAAACGCAACGGCAAGCGCGTCGTGTTCACCAACGGCTGCTTCGACTTGCTGCATCCCGGCCACATTCACAGCCTGGAAGCCGCTCGAAACCTTGGCGATTTGCTGGTCGTGGGCATAAACGGCGACACCAGCGTGCGCACACTGAAAGGCGCGGACAGGCCGCTGATTCCTGAGCAGGAGCGCGCCGAGATTCTCGCCAGTCTTGAATGCGTCGACGGTGTCGTCATTTTCGACGAACTCACGCCGCAGAAAGTGATCGCGGCACTTTTGCCTGACATTTTGGTGAAGGGAAGCGACTGGCCCGGCAACCAGATTGTTGGTCGCGAGGAAGTAGAGGCAGCCGGAGGAAAAGTCGTGCTCATCGATAACGTGCCGGGTTACTCGACCACAAAGATTTTGACCAAGATTCGAGGACAACAGCCACCGACACCTCAAAAAACTTGATGTGCAAAGAAGCAGTGAACCGACGCGCCGGACAATAGGGATCGACCCCAAGTAGAAATGATACTGCCGGCGGTGAGAGAACGACTCGAAGCGCTTCTGCGCCACCCTGCAATGGAGGGCGTGGTGGGAGAAGTGCGCGCCGGCGGCAACCTGGTCGGGCTTTCCGGCCTTCACGATGTCGCAAAACCGCTGATCGCCGCGTATGTAGTTCACGAGTTGCGCCGCCCCGCCTACTTCATCACCGAAAATAACCGCCGCGCGGAAGAAATTGCCGAAATTTTGCGATTTTTCTCCCAAATCTTCCCCGGCCCCACGGGCGGCATCGCCGTTCTGCCTGCGTTCGACAGTCTTCCCTGGGATCCGCAATCGCCTCACCCGGATATTCTCGAAAGACGCGCCGCCACGCTCTATCGCCTTGCGAACGGCGAAGTTTCCGTCGTGGTAGCTCCCGCGGCGGCGGCCCTCTGGCGGTATCAAGACCCCTACGTCTATCTCACCCTTGCGCGCACCCTCGCCAAGGATAGCGAAGCCGACCACGAGGAACTGACCACGCACCTTGCGCGCATCGGTTACGCGCGAACGGACATGGTCGAACTTCCCGGCCAGTTCGCTGTTCGTGGCGGAATCATCGATGTGTTTTCTCCGGAAGCGCTGCGCCCAGTTCGGATTGAGCTTCTCGGCGATACCGTCGAATCCGTCCGCGAATTTGACCCGCGTACGCAGCGCTCGATCGCGCCAGTTGTGAAAACCACGATTCTTCCGCTCGCGGAGTGGAGTGTCCCCGCTCCCGGCAGCCAGGAAGCGGAAGAATGGGCGCCGGGAGGATGGTTTGGGTCGACGGAGGAGACCGGCAACAGCGCGCTGTTCGAACTGGCGGAAAGCTCTCTGAAGCCAATCGTGCTTCAAGACGAGCCGGAAACTTTGCGGCAGACGCGAAAAAGCGTCTTAGAATCCGCTACCGAAAATTACGAGCGTCACGGGCAGGCGAACGCGCCCACGGTCTCGGATTTCTTCTGGAACGAAGAAAGTTGGGAAAAAGCGCTGAACAAGACTTCAAGAATCGAACTAGAGCGGCTCAATCTCGCCCAATCCGGCGGAAAACGCTTTGAACTGGTGGCGCGCCCCAGCTCGCGATTCCATGGAGACATCGTCGCCTGTTTGGGCGATATCCGCTCGCAAATCGCGGCTAGCGGAACGGTCTTCCTCACCGCCGCCAGCACCGGAGAACTCGAACGCTACGCCGACATCTGCCGCGAATACGAGGTTGCCTACGTTTTGGGCGAAACCGAAGAAGCCGCGGCGGGTTTCACCGCGGAAACCGCTTCGGAGACTGCCCGGCTCCTCTTGATGCGTGCCCCGTTCGCCGCGGGCGTGGCCTTCCCGGAAGTAAACCTCACGCTTTTCGGCAATGCCGATCTCTTCGACGTCACTCCCGCCGTCGAGCGTCCCAGCAGGAAAATCCGCACCTCCGGCTTTTTCGCCGATTTTGCGGAACTGAAGCCTGGTGACTTCGTGGTCCACGTCGATCATGGGATTGGCCAATTCGAAGGCTTGCGCTTGATCGAATCCGATGGCCGCCGCGGCGAATTCATGTTGCTGCGTTACGCCGAAGACGCCCGCCTATACGTCCCGCTCGAACGCATGGATCTCGTCCAAAGCTATCGCGTTGTCGAAGGAACTCAGCCCGCCCTTGACAAACTCGGCGGAACAAGCTGGAACACCCGTAAAACTCGCGTTCGCAAATCCCTGGAGGACATGGCCGACAAGCTACTGGCGCTCTATGCCGAACGGAAAACGGCGCAAGGCTTCGCGTTTTCATCTGACGGCGCTTGGCAAAAAGAGTTCGAAGACGCCTTCGAGTTCGAAGAAACTCCCGATCAGCTTACCGCCATCTTTGACGTCAAGCGCGACCTCGAAAAATCCTCCCCCATGGACCGCCTCCTTTGCGGCGACGTGGGCTACGGCAAAACCGAAGTGGCCATGCGCGCCGCGTTCAAAGCCATAAGCGAAAACAAGCAAGTCGCCGTCCTCACGCCGACAACGGTCCTGGCATTTCAGCATTTCGAAACCTTCAAAAAACGCTTCGCGGCCTTTCCCGCGCGCATCGAGATGCTCAGCCGCTTCCGCAGCCCTGCCGAACAGAAGGAAATCATGGCCGATCTGGAAACTAGCAAAGTCGATATCGTAATTGGGACGCACCGCCTGCTCTCGAAGGACGTCAAGTTCCAGGATTTGGGTCTGCTGGTCGTGGACGAAGAGCAGCGCTTCGGCGTGGCGCACAAGGAACGTCTCAAGGAAATGCGCAAAAACGTTCACGCCCTCTCGCTTTCCGCCACGCCGATTCCGCGCACCTTGCACATGTCGCTCGTTGGCTTGCGCGACATGTCCGTCATCGAAACGCCTCCCCGCGACCGCCTCGCGATTCAAACCGTGGTCTCTCCGTTCAACGAAGAAATCGTTAAAAAGGCCATCGAAAATGAATTGGCCCGCGAAGGCCAGGTCTACTTCATCCACAATCGCGTGGAATCGATCTATTCGCTGGCCAATCTGGTCACAAAACTTGTTCCCAAAGCCCGAGTCGTTGTCGGGCATGGCCAACTGGGGGAAAAAGAACTCGAACAAGTTATGCTCAAGTTCATTCGCGACGAAGCCGACGTCCTCGTCGCCACCACCATTGTCGAAAACGGTCTGGACATTTCCCGCGCCAACACTATCTTGATCAATCGTGCCGACCGCCTCGGCCTTGCCGAACTCTACCAACTGCGCGGTCGTGTTGGCCGTTCGAGCCAGCGTGCTTACGCCTACCTTTTGGTGCCGCCGGAGCGCATCCTGAGCGATGTCGCACGCAAGCGGCTTGCCGCAATGAAGGAGTTCAGCGAACTTGGCGCCGGCTTCCGCATCGCGGCCCTCGATCTCGAGTTGCGCGGCGCGGGAAATATGCTAGGTCGCCAGCAACATGGCCACATCGAATCCATAGGTTTCGACATGTACGTGCAGATGCTCGAACGTGCCGTCGCCAAGCTAAAAGGCGAAGAGGCCGCACCCGAGTTGCGCACCACGCTGAGCCTGGGCATGGACGTCCGCATTCCGCCCGAATACATCCCCAGCGAAAATTTGCGCCTCCGCACCTACAAACGAGTTTCCTCCGTGGCCAGCGAAGCCGAAAAACAGGATGTCCACAAGGAATTGGAAGATCGCTTCGGTGCTCTCCCGAAGGCCGTGGAAAACCTTCTGGAGTTTGCGGTCCTCAAATCCATGTGCGAGCGTTTGCGGATCGCCGCCGTGGAGCGCCAGGGCGCCAAAATTGCCCTACGCTTCCACCCGGAAACAACGCTCGAGCCTGCCTCGGTGGTGAAAGTTGTGCGCTCGCGAAAGGGAATTAAGCTCGATCCGAGTGGCGTGCTCTGGATGGAGCTGGAACGGGGCGAAGCGGTGACAGGAGCCTTGCGCAAGGTTTTGGTGGGCCTTAGCGGGCAAGCTGGAAGCTGACACGGCGGGGAATCCAAGCTAAACTTTCCAATTGGGGAGATTTATGAAAAGAGTAACCTTGCTTGCCGGAATTTTGATCGCCTGGCCGCTGCTGGCCCAAGACCCGCCGGCGCAAAATCCACCAGCGCAAACGGCGCCACAAACCCCCGCGCCGCAAACTCCGCCAGCCCAAAACCCACCGGCGCTCGAACTGCCAAAGATGGAAGAGCCGGGCACGGCGCCGGACGACACCAAAACGCCGCCAAAGAAGACAGATACGCCCACGCCGAAAGTAGAGAAGAAAGCCGGTGCAAGCGAGGGCAAGGTCGTCGAGGAAATCGTCGCCCGCGTCAACAACGAGATCATCACCCGCTCGGAATTGGACAAAGCTCGCACCTCCGCCGCGGATAGTGCGCGCGAGGATTGCAATGGCCGCTGCACTCCCGAACAGCTTCAGGTAGCCGTCGAAGACAGCCAGAAATTTGCGCTTCGCGACTTGATCGACCAATCTCTCCTCGCGCAACGGGGAAAAGACATGGATATCAACGTGGAGCCGGAAGTGGTCAAGCAGTTGGACCAGGTCCGCCAAAAGAACAACCTCAAAGACCTGGACGATCTCGAGAAAGCGGTTTCCTCTCAGGGTATCAACTGGGAGGATTTCAAGAACAACATCAAGAACCGCATCTTGACCTCGGAAGTAATCCGCCGCGAAGTGGGGTCGCACATCAACATCACGCAAGAAGAAGAGAAGAAGTTCTACGAGGAACACAAAAAAGACTTCGTCCGGCCGGAACAAGTGGCCTTGAGCGCCATCGAGATCAAGACCGAGGGCAAGAAGGAATCGGAAATTCCGGAATTAAAGGCGAAGGCGCAGAAGTTGCTGGATCGCGTGAAGGAAGGCGAGGATTTTGGCGAGTTGGCCAAACGTTTTTCCGATGGCGCGACCGCCCAGCAGGGCGGTTACCTGGGCCAGTACAAGCGCGGTGAGCTTTCCAAGGAACTGGAAGACATCGTTTTCAAAATGAATAGGAACCAATTGACCGACGTCATCGAAACCAAGCAAGGCTTCCTCGTCCTCAAGGTTCTGGAGCACTACGAAGAAGGCGAGCAATCATTCGACAAAGTCGAAAATGAAATTCAGGACCACCTCTATCAGCAAAAGATGGACCCGGCTCTGCGCGAATATCTAAAGACCCTTCGCGAACAGAGCTACGTGGTCATTAAACCCGGCTATCAGGACATGGCCGGCGGAGGCAATTCGGAAATCCAAGAAGTGAACGCCACACCGGAAGTAACCAAGGAAAAGAAAGGCCACAAGAAATATCTGCTGTTTGGGAAGAACACCGGGGCGACCTGATGAAGAGCCCTTTCGTCAAGGACCTGACGGCCGATCAAGTCATTACCGGCTTTTTCCTTGTGCATGAAAAAGAAGTTCGCAACACTAACACCGGAAAGCCGTACTTGCGGATGGAACTCGGCGATCGCAGCGGCACAATCGAAGCTCGCATGTGGGAAAAGTTTGAGGTTCTCGCAAAGGACGTCAACCGCGACGATTTCGTGAAGATTCAGGCGCGCGTCGAGATTTATCGCAATCGACCGCAATTGTCCTTACAGCAATTTCGTCTGGCAAAGCCCGCAGAGATCGACCTTTCCGATTTTCTCGCGCACACCCCGCTGAACATCGAGGACCTCTACGCCCAATTGCTCGCTCACACCGAGGGCATGACCAACCCGTGGCTAAAAAAACTAGTCCTGAAGATTCTGACCGACCCGCAAATCGCAGTCCGGTACAAGCGCGCCCCGGCCGCTAAGGTCATGCATCACGCCTATCTTGGCGGCTTGCTCGAACACGTCGTCGGTTTGTGCGGCTTGGCTAAGTTGGTCTCCGCCCACTATCTGGAATTGGACCTGGATTTGTTGCTCACCGCCGCGATGCTTCACGATGTCGGCAAGCTCGACGAACTTTGCTACGAGCGCTCCGTGGCATACACCATCGAGGGTCAACTCCTCGGTCACATCGTTATGGAATTGGAAACCGTGGCGAAGGCTATCGAATCTATCGAAGGTTTTCCGGCCAAACTAAAGGTAGTCGTCCAGCACCTTCTGATCAGCCATCACGGCGAGTATGAGTTTGGATCGCCCAAGCTGCCGATGATTCGCGAAGCATTGGTGTTCCACTACCTCGACGATATGGACTCCAAGGTGGCCGCTGTGCGGACTGCAATGACCCTCGATGGCGGAGAAGAAGCGTGGTCGGCGTATAGCGGCGCGCTGGGCCGCAAATTCTTGCGGCTCGAACGGTATCTGGCGGAGGCTCCGATCGAGCCGCCGGCCGAAGCGGTAAAGAAGGAAGAACAAAATTAACTGCAACAATCCACAATTCACCGAAAGGGCGCGCGACATTCTCGCAACGACCGGCCGCCCCATCGACGCCACCGATTCCGCGCTGATTCCCGCGGAATATCGTGTCCGAGATTTGTGTATCCGCCCGGCTACCGTTCTGGCGCCGATGGCAGGCGTTACCGACACATTGTTCCGCCGCGTGATCCGCGGTCTCGGCTCCTGCGGATTGCTGATGACCGAGTTCACCAGTTCCGAAGGCATTACGCGCAGCGCCGCCAAGGCTCAGCGCTATCTCTTCTTCCAGGAAGATGAGCACCCGATCGCTGCTCAATTGTTCGGCGCCAGCCCCCAGGTCATGGCCGACGCCGCGCGCATGGTCGAAGATCTCGGCTACGACGCCGTGGACATCAACCTCGGTTGCCCGGCCAAGAAAGTGGTCAAATGTGGCGGATCGGGTCTGCTTCGAGACTTACCGCTTCTCCAGCAGATCTTCGAAAAAGTGCGTGCGGCCGTGAAGATCCCTCTGACCATCAAACTCCGCGCGGGTTGGGACGAAAATTCCATCGTGGCCAGGGAAGTGGTCAAGATGGCTGAGCAATGCGGTGTCGAAGCCGCCGCCATTCACCCACGAACTCGCCTGCAGGGATATTCCGGCAACGCGGATTGGAACATCATCGCGGAACTCAAGCAGTCTGCGAAGATTCCCATCATCGGAAACGGCGACATCCAGTGCCCGGAGGATGCCGCGCGCATGTTACGCGAAACCCGGTGCGACGCGGTCATGATCGGCCGCGCCGCTGCCACGAATCCGTGGATCTTTTCGCAAATGAACGAGTTCCGAGAAACCGGACGCTACCCCGTCCCCACCGAAGAAGACCGTCACCGGTTACTCTCTGGCTACTACCGGCAGATTTATAACTCCAACGTCCCCGATGCCATGGGAAAAATGAAGCAGTTCGCCTGCTGGTTTACCCATGGGGTCGGAAATGGCAGCGAACTGCGTAGGATAGTGCATCTGGCGCGCACGCCGGCGGAAGTGGTCGATAACGTAGAGCGCTTCTTCGAGCGGAAGGCCACACTTGGGGGGATTCCAACCAATGAGCCAGACCATCGAGAAGTTAGCGCGACAGCGCGCGGAACGTAGGATTTCCGTTCGACTGCCCTTGCACGTCTGGGGGCAAGACGCCAAAGGCCTCACCTTCGAAGAAGACACCGCCAGTGAAAACCTGTGCCGTAGCGGTGCCGCCTTTCGCACCCGTTTCGACGTAGCGGTCGGTTCCAGCCTGAAGATCCGCATCCCGCTGCAAAGTGCCGCGTCCCGCCGCGATGAGAATGACTTCGAGACCCAAGGCCGGGTCGTGCACGTAAGCCAGGCGCAACCGAGCGGCGAACGCCTGGTTGGCGTCCAATTCGTCGGTCCGCGCTTCCAGCGCATGTTTCGCCCTGAATCCGCCGCGTAATACCGCCTTTGGGCAAGGTCCGTGCCATTGCGTGCGTCCAACCACGATGCAATGCCACGATGAGGGGCGAGCTCACCATGGACAAGGCGGGGCGCGTTAGCCTCCCCAAAACTTTGCGCGATCGACTGCGTCTCGCTGCGGGAAACACTCTTCCGTTGGAATTTGAGGGTGATCGCATCACACTTCGTCCCCTTACGCCCGAAGGTAGCGCTCCAGAAGCAACACGGCGTGTGGGTTTTCGATGGCGAACCAGCAGCGGATTCGATTTCAGACCTAATCGATCAGCAACGCGTGAAACGCACGCTGGAATGAAGGAACAAAATCGCTGACCTGGGCGAGGAATATTGCGAAATTATCGCCGCTATTCTGTGGCAGGCGGGTTCTCATCCAGGAGTTGCCGGTAGGCGTCGCGCTTGCTCATGCCGCGCTCCTTCGCCGCCAATTTAAGTGCGTCCTTGCGGTCCAGTTTTGCCTGATGCATCAGTTCATCGACACGCGCGGCCAGTGACTGAGAGGTATCAAGGTTAACGCCGCGTGCGCCCTTTTCCGCCGGCCCAATCACCAATGTCATTTCCCCTTTGGCGGGATGCTCATGCAAACTCTGAAAAATATCCGTGAGTTTCCCTCGGCGGAACTCCTCGTGTAGTTTCGTGACTTCTCGCGCCAGGCAAGCCGGACGATCGCCAAGGATCGCAACCGCATCCGCGATAGTGTCGTGAATCCGGTGCGGAGCCTCGTAGAGGATCAACGTGCGGTCCTCAATCCTCAGCCGTTCGAGCGCCCGCTGGCGTTCTCCGCTTCGAGCCGGCAGGAACCCAAGAAACAAAAACTCGTCATTGGGCAAGCCTGACGCAGACAGAGCAGCCAGCAGAGCCACTGGTCCGGGCACGGGAATGACCTGAATGTGGTGCCGGATGGCCAAAGTCACAAGCCGATGGCCGGGGTCGGAAACCAGCGGCATTCCCGCGTCGCTCACCAAGGCGATACTCGAACCCTTCTCCATTGCCAGGACCAGTTCCGAAGCCCGCGTCATCTCGTTGTGCTCGTGATAGCTTACCAGCGGCTTGCTAATGTCAAAATGATTCAGCAGCTTCAGCGTGTGTCGCGTATCCTCGCACGCAATCTGGTCGACTTCTTTTAAAATCCGCAGCGCGCGCAGCGTAATATCCTCTAGGTTGCCGATCGGTGTGGCAACCAGGTACAGGCAGCCGCGAGGGGCCTCGTGCGCGGATCCGGAGTGCGCATGCATGTTCATGAAATTTGCAGAAAGTCAGTTTAGCACGCCGCTGGGCCCGTTGCGGCGCGTGGTATAATTGTACTTTTGCACGCTACGGAGGAGGGCGGACTGTGCCGCTGTACGAGTACGAGTGCACGAAGTGCCATAAACGGACCGAAAAGATTGAAAACGTAGCCGGTCCACATTTGAAGAAGTGCCCGCATTGTGCCGGAAAGGTCGAGCCGGTGCTTTCCGCGCCGGCCATCCAGTTCAAAGGCGCCGGTTGGTACGTCACCGACTATGCGGGCAAGAAAAGCGCCGATAGCGAGAGTAAACCCGCCGAAAAGGAATCGTCGAAGGACGCCGCGAAGGAAAGCGCCAAAGAACCTGCCGCCAAGGAAACAAAGGAAACCAAAGAAAAGAAGCCAAGCAAGAAGTAACCGATCGGGCTCTATGTCGTAACCGAACTTCAGATCGGCCACCGTTAGCCCTCTCGCACCTGCAACTCAGACGCCCTGCGACAGCGTGATCATTTACAACTTCAACCCCTTCAAGTAACTTCGAAACGCCTCTCCAAGTTCCTTGTTTTGCAGCGCAATCTCAACCGTCGCCTTCAAAAATCCCAGCTTTTCCCCCGCATCGTACGAAATCCCGTCATAAATCAAAGCCCACAGCCCCAATTCCTTTGCCAGGATCCGCATGCCGTCGGTCAACTGAATCTCTCCACCGGCCCCCGGCTTGGTACGCTCCAGGCAATCAAAAATCGCCGGTGGAAGAACATATCGCCCAGTGATCGCCAGGTTCGAAGGCGCATTCTCCGGCCTGGGTTTTTCAACCAGGTCCCGAATCCGCAGCAGTCTCTCTCCAAAGGGCGGCTGCGGCGCCGGCTCGCCGTCCACAATTCCATACAGGTGCGTCTTATCGCGCGGCACCTCTTCCACGGCAATCGCGCCGGTTCCTGTGGCTTCGTACACTTCAATCAATTGCTTGGTTGCCGGATTTGGCCCGGGAATCAACACGTCGCCCAGGAGCACCGCGAACGGCTCATCGCCCACCAGGTCCTTCGCCACGAGCACCGCATGGCCCAGGCCGAGCGGTTCCTTCTGGCGGGTATAGCTGACTTGCACCATGTCGCTGATCTCGCGCACCATCTCCGCCTCTTTGCTTTTCCCCTTTTCCTCCAGGTGGCGTTCCAGCACCGGCGAGTAATCGAAATGATCTTCAATCGAATTCTTCCCCTTGCCAGTGACGATAATGACGTGTTCGATGCCTGACGCCACGCATTCTTCCACCACATACTGAATTTGCGGCTTATCGACGACCGTCAGCATCTCTTTCGGCTGCGCTTTTGTCGCGGGAAGGAATCGCGTGCCAAGTCCGGCAGCGGGAAGAACGGCCTTGCGAACTTTTTGGTGCGGAAGGGCTTTCGGAGAGGACTGCTTTCGCTCTTCGGTCATGATCTCGTTGTCAGGTTGAACTTTCTCCGGAATTTTGCTCCTTAGGCACAGTATCTGCCGCGCTCAAGGTTGTCAATCAAACCAAAACTGTAGATTGACCGGGAGATTCACTGCCGGCACAACGTCCAATTTGCGTAGCCCGTTCTCACGCAGTCGGCGATACGCGAGCGTTTCCCGTGATAGCATGTGCCCGCGCGTCGTCGCCGGAATTACAAAGAGCCAAGGCACACATTACATGGATCTTCTCAAACAGCGAGTCATCCTGCTTCTTCTGAGCTTTTTCTTCACCGTGTGTGCCTCAGCGCAGGAGCCATCGGGGACGGGTGCGAGCTCAAACGAAATCAAAATCGGCAACATCGCCTGCACGACCGGTTGGGCCGTGGAGTACGTGGCGGTCGCCCGCGCGGAAGCCGCGTACTTCGCGATGGTCAACGACCGCGGTGGCATCTACGGAAGAAAGATCAAGTTCATCAGCCTCGATGGCGGATGCGACAGCCAAAGATCCTTGGGCCTTACGAAACAATTGGTGGACCAGGACGGCGTGCTGCTATTGTTCAGCGTTCTTGGTACCGAGTCGAATCTCGCTATTCGCTGTTACATGAATCAAAAACAGGTGCCGCAACTCTTCCTCGAATCGAGTTCCGCGGTTTTCGACGATCCGTCCCACTTCCCCTGGACCATGGGTTTTTTCACTACTTATCGAACCGAAGGGCGCGCATACGCCAAATACATTTTGCAAAACGAGCCTGCGGGGCAAATCGCGGTACTCTCGGCCAACGATGATACCGGCCGCGAATTCGTGGCCGGATTGCGCGATGGTCTAGGAGCGAAAGCAGCGTCGATGATCGTTAAGGAAGCTGTCTACGACGACTCGGACAGCTCTCTGGATGGCCCGCTGCAGGCCTAGAAGAAATGGGGCGCGGATATCTTACTCAACTTCGCTGTCGGAAAATTTGCAACCATTGCAATTCGCAAAGCCTTTGATCTCGATTGGCATCCCTTGCAGTTCATTCCCAACGCCTCGATTTCTGTTGCTGCATTCCTGGAACCTGCCGGCCTGAACAAAGCGTCGGGTGTCATTTCCAACGCCCGTTCGAAGGGCTGGCACACGCCTCAGGCGCAACGCGACCCTGCGGTACGCGAGTTTCTCGACTGGATGAACAAATACAATCCCGAAGCCAGTCTTCGTGATCAGAACAATGTCGCCGGTTACGAGAGGGCCGAAGCGCTTGTCGAGGTCCTGAAAGCGTGTGGGAATGATCTCACGCGGGCAAACGTGATGAAGAAAGCCGCCAGTCTGGATCTGGAACTGCCGATGTTGCGGCCCGGTATCCGGGTCAAAACGACGCCGTCTGACTACCAGCCGATCAAGCAGCTGTTCTTGATTCAGTTTGACAGCAAGGAATGGCGCCCCGTCGGGCCAATTAGTAGCGAATAGTCACACCGTTACTAGAACTACTGTTCCGTTTGAACCAGGCTCCAGTCCGAGGGAGGAAAGGCGATCGGCCAAAACTGCGGTGAGGGACTGTCGAACTCAAAGGCAACGGCATAGTACCCGTCTTCAGAACTTCTTACCCCCATAACGTGGCACCATTCTTGGACCCCTAAAGTAGCGTTGGTCAGCAGCAGATGATGTCCCTTGGGGACCTTCAAGCCCATCTCCAGCAAGCCGCCATGGGCATTGACAACAAGAGTAAAAGCGTCCAGGCGGACGGGTTTGCCGTCCTGCAAGGTAGTCTCCACAACCAGGTGGATCTGCAGCAAAACGCGCTCGCTGCGCCTCCGCGATAGGGCACCGGTCCGCGTATTTCCCCCCTAGCCCCGCACTTCACGGGTCAATTTGACCTTATGGGCAATCGGTTTCTCATAGGTTTTTTTCATTGAGGATCCGCAGGAGCACCGTGGCATGCTCGCCAATCCCTTCGCGATACCTGAGTCCGTCACCATTACCTGAAACCCGCATTCCGGATTCGAACAACGCAACCGCTCCCCCAGTCTCAATGGCATTCTTCCCCCAGTATCATTACTTCAGCCGATGGCCGAACCCACAGCCTCACATCGGCATCGCTCGTGAACCTCAGACGAACCAAGACTCGACCGTCGTTCCTCTCCCGTGTGTTCGCTGACATACCCCGCTTTGCGCTAGCCTGGCAGGTTGGGCAAGTTTCCGTCGCGGCTCCCTTCTTTGATTGGAAATGTCTTATCTGCTCTGGAGTCCAAGCACATTCTGAAATCGTGAACTTGAACGAATTGACCTATCGACTGGATACACGTCTGTGCGCCGTTCATGAACGCCGGTGTAACGCCACTCCTGACTGAGCCGCCCGGCGGTATCGCTCGGTAAGAGTGGCAGTTGGCGCCATCCACCGGCATGTGACTGCAGTAAAACGATTTGCGGATGGTCCGAGAACGGGAATCGGAATTTCTATGCGGCCGGAAGCGGGTTCGAAAAGTCGCCGGTCTTCGGCCGCTGCGGACGGAAGGATTCTCTAGCCCTCGCAGTCCGACCCAGAATGAAGCAGGAAATGGTCCTTTTGTACCGAGGTCTACAACGTCGGCGAACCGTGCCTGCTTGGGATTCCAAGCAATTTTACAGTTGTCTCACATCCCGGAACGCCAACTCCTAAACTCGCACGCACCAACAAAACTCCCCGGGCTCGGCTTGTTGGCGTTGGTTAGATTTGAAGGAGGTTTCATGGATTGTGCAAAAACGAAATTTCATCTCGGTGTTCTGACGGCGATTCTGGCGATTGCCGTGTTCGCGTGCTCGTCCGTCGGTGAAAGGGTTAAAAGCCTTGCGGGAGGATACCTAAACCATTCTGGCAATGCTGTCGTGTTGGTGGCCGATGGCGTCTCCCCGGCACCTCCTCCTCCTCCTCCCCCTCCGAGAGGTTAGCGACTTCCGCAAGCCAAGCCTAGGCACCCTGTCACCCAAGCCACTTGCGGCAAAGGGGGAGTTCACCCACTCCCCCCTTAACTCGTGTTACTATCTGACAGCAAGGTAGACTTTAAACACGGGAACGGTTTGGTTATGCCGACGATGACGGTCTGGTTGGTGGGAACTGTCCTCGAAATCGCTCTGCTGGTGCGCGGGTACCAGGCGAAACTCGTGAGGCAGTTTCCCATTTTCTATTCCTATCTTCTGTTCGTGACCGCGAACGATTTTTTGCGCATTGCCGTTTACCGCTGGTCTCCGAATCATTACTTTCAGGTTTTCTGGATAACACAGTTCCTGGGTCTGGCCATCGGCTCCGGAGTTATTTTCGAGATCTACCGCGTTGCCTTGCGTTCCTTTCCCGGTACGGCAAGAATGGCACGGTACATACTGTTCGTCGTGTTCGGAGCAGTTTTCGCGAGGACCATCGCTAGCCGTTCAGGGGACTTGATTTCCTGGCTGGCGTCGAGTTCGTTGTTGCTCGAGCGAAACCTGCGGATCGTGCAGGCGCTGGCGATCTTGACGCTGGTTACACTGTTCGCCTGGTATGCCATCCCGTTCGGAAGAAACTTGAAAGGAATCTTGATCGGCTACAGTCTGTTCGTTGGGCTGAGCATCGCTCAGTACATGCTGTGGTTGTACCAATGGGATCTGATTAAATCTGCCTGGCAGAACGCTGAAGGTGTCTCCTACCTTTTGGTGCTAGGGATATGGGTCAGAATGCTTTGGGCTTTCCAACCGGTGAGCGCCACGGAACGGGACCTGCGCCTGGAAAGCGACTATAATGTGATCGTCGCTTCTACCCGCGATCAATTTCGGCGCACGCTTGCGCGTCTCGGGTGGGCGGCACGCGCATGAGTCTCTCCCTTGCCACTGCTATCACGATTGCTTTTGCAATCCTTTTGTTCTTGGTCAGAAACCGCATTGCACCCGCGGGCGATCACGCCTCTGACGAAACGGTTCGCCGGAACCCGCCTAGCGCTGGCTACGCACTTCCGCCTGCCGAACTGGCAAGCACAATATTTTCGACCAGGGATAGAGACTTCATTCAGCTCACGCGCTCGTCCCGGTTGGAGCACCTGTACCTGGCTGAGCGGAAAAAGGTCGCGTCGCATTGGGTCCAGCAGATTTCGCACGACGCGAGCCGGATCATGCGCGAGCACCGGCTCCGTTCGCGCCAGAGTCCCAATCTCAGCGTTGGCGCGGAGACGAAACTGTCTTGGCAGTACTTTGAGCTTAAACTTCTCTGCGCGTCCCTGCTGCTCTTCATCCAGATTTTTGGGCCTCATGCGCTTGTGGAACTGGCTTCACAGGTGGGCGCACTCTACCAGCGAATTGGGCAGTCTTTGCCTGACGTGCCCGCCGCAAGTGCGATCGAATCAGCCAGGAATCTCACTGCCTAAAGAACGCCATGGCTGATCCTGTTCAACTCGGGCCCATGCAGAGCGCTCGCGACGATCTTGAGCGCCGTACCTTGTCCGGTATCTGTTGTGATCTGGCTCGCCTGATTTACCTTGCTTCAACGCGCGACTACAACAGTGGCACATATCATCACGAAGGTCTCGCTGCTCGTTTTGGCCCGGAGCAGGCCCGCGAAGCGTTGCAGTCTACGCACCGGAACATTTTCCGCAGGCTGGTTGCTCTTCCGCTCGAAGAACTGGTCACGGAGCTGGAAGCCTACGTCAACATGTCGCATGAGGCGCCGGAGGGCTTGATTCATGCTTGGCGGGAGCTGGAACCTTATCGCGTGGCTGTGCCCATGGAGATGGATTCCACCATGGTTCGGCTCTTCCTTTCCAATATCAAGCTTGCTTTGGAGGTCTTAGAGTTCCGTCAGAAGCAGAGTCAGGAGTGTCAACCAGCCTCATCGCTACAGCCGTTACTTGGCCGATGATCTCCGCATCCCTTCCATAATCCAGACTGCGAACGCTGCAGGGTGAAAGTGGGTGGGGTAGAAGTAGCAACCGCCCATCCTGAAGTTCGCACCAGGAACATGCGTACCCTTCGCGCATTTCCACGAAATAAATCGGCCTGTCGAATTCGGTGCGCCAGCGCTGCGGCTGAATCCGGCGCACCCGCTGGTCCACCTGCACGAACGAGCCCGGGCGGAGCAGGGGGTGCAATGTGAAATCCTGGAGCCCGATGTAACCATACAGGTTGTGCCGGAGATCCAGTTGCTGCAAAAGAGCAATGGGAACCTCGCCCCAAATCTCAACCATGCGGGTCAGAAGGTTGGTATTGTCGAGATCGAACGATCGGTCAAACCGTACCGGGAAAGAGACCGTCTTGTCGGTGTCATAGACTTCCAGGTTGGTGAGATGCGTGTTGGCTAGCTGCGCCAGGAGCTGGTGATGCGGCACTTTCTGCAGATCCACGCCAAAATAGAGAAGCAAGTCCGTGAACTTTACATGGTAGATGGCTGCGAGCGAATACAACTTGTAAATACTGGGAACGGAATCGGAGTTTTCGATTTGCGTCAGCCAGGCGTTGGAAATCTGGAACTCCGGGTTCTTTTCTTCTTCCGCAATTCGCAGGCTCAGGCTCTCCACATCCCGCGTCGTAATGCCCAGGCGGATGCGCAGTCGTCTCAGCTGGTCTCCCGGAGCGCGGAAACTCATCGCGTCCTATCTTACCGTATTCGCTCGGAAAGCGTCAGAAGCTTGCAGCAAAGGTACGTAGCTTGATAGGAAAAAAGACCAGAGTAACGTGCTAGCATGGATTCTAGAGCGAAAAAATGGATCGAGAACTGAAAGGCAAAGCGCGCATTCTCGGAATCGAGTCGTCCTGTGACGAGACCGCGGCGGCGGTGGTCGTCGATGGGCGCGCGATTTTGTCGAGCGTCGTGGCTTCGCAGATCGATATTCACCGCAAATACGGCGGAGTCGTGCCGGAGCTGGCGTCGCGCGAACACCTCCGGCAAATCGTTCCGGTGGTGCGGGAAGCGATGGAGCAGTCCGGACTGACCTTTGCCGAGTTGGACGCCATCGGTGTGACGCAAGGCCCGGGTTTGGTGGGCTCCTTATTGGTTGGAATCACCTATGGAAAGACCCTTGCTGCGGCACTGGGCAAACCGCTCATCGCAGTGAATCATCTCGAGGGGCATATTCACGCGGCGTTTCTTGAAGCGCGCCAGCTTGGGGACGCACCCAAGATGCCGGCCGTGTGCCTGATCGTCTCCGGTGGCCACACGGTGTTGTATGAAGTGAAGAATGCCGAGACGTCGCCGAATGGCGCATTCGTCTATCGTAAACTCGGCCAAACGCGCGACGACGCCGCCGGTGAAGCGTACGACAAAGTGGCAAAGCTGCTCGGCCTGGGTTATCCGGGCGGGCCGATTCTCGACCGGCTGGCTGCAGTTGCCGGTGCTACCCCGGCTCCCACAAAATTTGGTCCGACGAAGACGCGGGGCAATGCGCTCGACTTCAGCTTCAGCGGCCTAAAGACCGCGGTGCTTTATCACGTGCGAGAACATCCCGAATACAACGAGGAGATCCGAGGAAGGGAAGAAGCATTGCACGCCGGTCGCCGGAAATTTGACGAACTGCTGCCGCTTTGCAGCCCGCAAACATTGGCGCTGATTCGGGAATTTCAAAACGCGGTGGTCCGTGACCTCCTGGAACGCACCATGGTGGCCGCCGAGGAGTGTGAAGTCGAGACCATCGTTGTTTCCGGTGGCGTGGCGGCAAACAGTCAATTGCGACGGGCTTTTGACGAACGGGCGGTAGCCGGAGGCATGAAAGCGTTCTTCCCAAGCCGGGCGCTCTCCACCGACAACGCAGCAATGATTGCCGCGGCAGCATATCCCCGCTACGTCCACCATCAATTCGCGGATAACAGGCTCAACGCCACGGCGGGCATGCCACTGGCTTAGCCACCGTAGCATCGACTTCAGCCTGTGTCCTGAACGCGGCCGTTGCGTGCCTGTCGCGCGCTTATCGGGCGGATCAGCCGCGCGATCCCAAGCATTGCTTTTAACAAAAAAAACGGGCAACCCGAAGGTTGCCCGCGGAACAATTCCCGAATGAAGAAAAGCTAGTCCACCGTCTCCTGAAGAGCGGGAAACTGCAACTTGGCTTTGGCCAACGACCTTACCACCAGCCCTTCGGCGTTTTCGGAAGTTAGATTGCGCGCCGTGGCCATCTCACTTACGAGGAGATACTTGGCGCGCTCCAACATTTTCTTTTCGCGGAAGGAAAGGGGCTTGCTGCGGCTGAGGGAGACCAGACTCTTAAGAACGACTGCTACTTCCAAAAGGGAACCCGTGCGCATGCGCTCGGAGTTCTCTTTGAATCGGTGTTTCCAGTCATGGTGCGAATTGAGTTTCCCTCTCTCGAGGAATCCCAGCACCTTGCTGGCATCATTGGAGCGGATAACAGATCGCAAACCAACCGCTGGCGCGTTCGAAGAAGGAACCATAACGCGCAAGCCGCTGGAGATAATACGAATCATGAAGTAACGTTCGGTTCTTCCGTTCAGTACGCCATAACTGATTTGTTCTACTACCCCTACGCCGTGGTTCGGATAAACGACTTTGTCGCCAATCTTGTATTCCATAGCTTCGGTGGCCCCCAAGAAGATAAAGCGAGTGTAGAGAAGTGTGTTCCAAGAGTCAAGATATATCCAGTGGAATCAGGAAGATAGAGCATGTTGAAAAACGATTTGGCAGTTGAATTGCTCACGGACAACGCGCTAAAGCCTTAAACTTGCTATGCTTATTTCGTCCGGACCGAACCGCTTGCGACTGCGGGCTGCTTGCAAGCTATTCACTTTGAAGGGCTAGCTGTTCGGAGACCGTCATTTTCCCAGAATGATTACGTTAGCGATCGATACTTCGGACGCCCGCGGAGGCGTCGCTGTCCTGGAGGACGGAGCTGCATCTGTTGTCAAACCACACGAGGACGGAAGCGACTATTCTGCTTGGCTGCTCTCGGCAGTGGACGCGGCGCTGGCCCAAGCTGGAACCAAGATGAAACAGGTCGAGCTCTTCGCTGTTTCGACGGGCCCCGGTTCCTTCACGGGGCTTCGCGTTGGCCTGGCCGCCGTAAAGGCCTGGGCCGAGGTCTACGCCAAGAACATCGTCGGGGTACCCCGTTTGGAAGCGATAGCCCATTCGCGAGACGTAAATTCAACATTTGCTGCCACTTGCTACGACGCTCAGCGAGATCAACTTTTTGGCGGATGCTATCACTACTCGTCGAGCGGCTTGGAACGCATCGGCGACGAACTCGTGGTTTCCCCGGCCGATTTTGTGGCTTTCGTCGACGCACAAGTCGGCAGCCCGCCTGTCACCTGGATTTCGCTCGACCCGGGACAAATCCAAAACCTAGAAACATGGCAACGGCGAATCGCCGCCGGCGACCGCCTGCTCGCATCGCCACACGACCTGGTGTCCGTGATCGGGAGACTTGCCGTGGAACGAGCTACCCAGGGCCAATTCAGCGACCCCCTGACGCTCGACGCCAACTACGTTCGCCGCTCGGACGCCGAGATCTTTTGGAAGAGCGGGCCTGCGGGTGTACGCTCACCAGGTGGCCGACGATAGCGTTCCTCAGATCAAACTTTGCCAAAACGAAGATCTTCCTCATCTTGACGCAATACTGGAGCAGTCACCTGAAGCGGCATTCTGGTCAGCCGAACAACTTGCAGAAGCCTTGGCGAGCCACCCTTCCCACTTCTTGGTTGCATGGCAGGGTAAACAAATTGTTGGCTTTATTTCCGGGCGTCGCGTTGGGGACGAGGGTGAGATTTTTAATCTAGCGGTACGACCACTTTCGCGGCAACAGGGTATTGGCAAAGCTTTGCTCCTTGAATTGCTCGATTTGTTCGCCCGGGAGTGGGTAACCAGCGTATTTCTTGAAGTCCGGCAGTCCAACAATACAGCCATCAATTTCTACGGCAGTTTGCAGTTTCGACAAATCGCACAGCGCCCAAACTATTACCGGAATCCGGCCGAGCCTGCTCTGGTGCTCGCAAAACAATTGCACATTTCCGGCAGTACCGCCCCAACGAACTGACCGTACTGGCCCGAAATTCACAGGGCTGGTACGAATTTGCCCTTGACGCGGAAATCCCCGGTGCTAGTCTGCGTTCATGTAGTATTCACAATCCAAGTCGTGAGGAGACACGCATGGCAACAGCTCAGCGGAGTCCTCGGGACGTAATTTTCGAATCAGACGCCGAGTATCAGCGTCTGGCCGAAAAGCATAAGCAGTACGAAGCCGAACTCCAGAAACTCTCGCAGTCCCCCTACCTCAACTCCGAAGACCTCATCGAAGAAATCAGGCTGAAAAAACTCAAGCTTCATGTAAAGGATGAAATGGAGCGCATTGCTGCGCACTTCCACAGTGCGCGTGCTAGACACACGCACTAGCCCGCCGTCGCTCGCCCTCCCGGCAACTCGAAGTATCGTAGAATGACCGAAGCCCTCCCGCGGCGCCACGCCGCGACGGAGCAAGGGAGCTTATGGTCCGGGAAGGGTATTGGTTCGGTTTACCGCCATTGGTGCTAGGGATAGTCCTGTTGGTGGTCGGCCGGGGCTCGGTATTCGCCGCCGGTGTTGCACTGGCGTTGTTGGCCTTGTTCGTATTCAGCTTCTTTCGAAATCCAGAACGAATCGTGCCTCAAGAAGCGGGGCTGATCGTTGCCCCTGCCGACGGCCGCGTCGTTGTGGTTAAGGACGAAAAAGACCAAGGCCGCTCCGGCAAGCGTCTGAGCATCTTCCTGGCGATCTGGAATGTCCACGTGAACCGCGCGCCTGCAGCGGGAAAGATCACTCGCCTCGATTACAAGCCCGGAAAATTCCTAGCCGCTTGGGACGAAAACGCCTCATTTCAAAACGAACAAAACGTATTCACGCAAGTCACCGAACACGGCGACATTGTTTACAAGCAAATCGCCGGATGGATTGCCCGCCGCGTCGTGGCCTGGAAAAAGGCCGGCGACGAAGTCGCCCGCGGAGAACGTATCGGATTGGTTCGTTTCGGCTCGCGCGTCGACTTGTGGCTCCCGGAGGGAGCGGAAATTCTGGTGAAAGTGGGAGAGAATGTGAAAGGCGGCTCGACGGTGTTGGCGCGTATGCCGGAAAGAGTCGGTGTCCGAAACACGGACCCGCAGCGGCGCTCCGAAAAAGCGCAGCAGAGACTGCAGGACGATGCCCGCTCGTAGTACTCTGTGTTGGCGCAGAGGAGACGCGATGGACTCCACCGAACAGCACAACATGCTTCCGGTCGACAAGAAGCGCCGGCGCCAATTGCGCCGGGGAATCTTCCTGTTGCCCAGTATCATGACCGGCGCGAATCTTCTATGCGGCTACTACGCTTCAATCGCCGCGCTCATGGGTGGCCGCGAGGATTTCGATCACGCCGCAAAAGCCATCGGTATTGCCATTTTGTTCGACTCATTGGACGGGCGCATCGCGCGCATGACCGGCACCAACACGGAATTCGGCGTGCAGTTCGATTCGCTGGCCGATGTCGTGAGTTTTGGCATCGCCCCGGCCATTGTCGCCTATGCCTGGGGCTACCGCAGCCTGGTCGCCGCCAACGGCGACACGTTCCTCGGCCATTTCGCCTGGCTGTGTTGTCTCGCGTTTCTAATTTCCTCCGCATGGCGGCTGGCGCGCTTCAATGTGAAGGGCATGGAGCCTGGCGGCAACAAGAACTTTGTCGGCATGCCGACGCCCGCCGCCGCGGGTGTTGTGGCCGCAATCGTCCACGCCTGCCACTGGCTCGGCCCCATCGACGACCCGCGCTGGGCCTACGCCTGGTTCGTGCTTCTCCCGGTCCTTGGCGCCCTGATGACCAGCACGGTGCGCTACTACAGCTTCAAAGACATTCCCTGGGCGCGCAAACAGCCATCCATCACCATTATTCTCGTGGTCATGCTCGTCGGCATCATCTGGCGTTATTCCGAATACGCGCTGGTGATCCTCGCGGGCACTTATGCGGTCGCGGGAATCATCCTGCACATTCTGCGAGTGACTAAACACCGCGCCGTCGCCAGGACCGTCTAACCCATGCCCACGGACCGGCGTGCTCAGAAAATTGTCATTGCCGGTGCGTCCTCCCTGCTCGGGAACGAGCTGAAATCCGTACTCGAGGAAAGCCGCTTTGCGGGTTGGGACCTGCGGCTGGTTGACGAAGAAGTTGTAGCCGGGACCTTGACCGAAGCCGCCGGCGAGCCCGCCATCATCCAGCGCATCGAAGAAGATTCGTTTCACGGGGCGCGCTATGCGTTTCTCACCGGTTCAACGCTGTTCGCCAAGCAATGTCTGGGCCCTGCAACAGCCGCCGGGGCGAAGATCATCGATTTTTCGCGCGCAACCTTGTCCGATCCAGACGCCACTCCCTGGTTCCCACGCATCGAAGCGCTCAGCGGACGAACGGTAGCGAGAAATTCGAACCGCTTCTCCGTTTGTTCCGCGGCGGCCACAGCCATAGCGACTTTGGCGTTGGCCCTGCGGTCGGCGGGTTTGCAGCGTCTCGTGGCGGTCCTGTTTCAACCCGTCTCGGAAGCGGGAAGGGAAGGCATCGAAGAATTGGAAACGCAAACATCGCATTTGCTTTCCTTCCAAACAATCGGCGCGCCCGTTTTCGGAGTGCAAGCTGCTTTCAATCTTTTGCCCTGCTTCGGCTCAGAGAGCGGCCATAATCTGCGCGAAAGCCTTTTGCAGATTCGTGCGGAGGTGAACGGCGCGCTCGGCGACACCTTGGACGACGCAACAATTGCGATCAATCTTGTGCACGCGCCGGTCTTTTACGGGATGGCCTTCAGTGCCTATGTCGATCTGGACGAGAAAGCCGATCCGCCAGGGCTGATCGCCGCCATCAAAGATTCTGGATTTTCGCTGGTGCCGGCAACAGAAGCAGGGCCAAGCAATGTCAGCGTTGCCGGCGAGACCAGCATTTTCCTGCGCGCGCCCGAACCAGACCGTTCGCATCCGGGTGGCTGGTGGTTCTGGGGCGCTGCCGATAACCTGCGTTTCCCTGCGTGGAGCGGCGGTAAACTCGCGGAATGGCTGGAAGAATAATGCATCGCGCTTCGTGGACCGCGATTTCGGCTGTGGCTATCGGCGTGGCGCCCGCTGGTTGCGGCTATCACGTGTCCGGTCACGGCCCGGACGCCCTGCCCAAGACCATCCATGTAATCGCTGTCCCGGCGATGGAGAACAAAACATCGACCTTCAAGGTCGAACAGCGCCTGACGGCCGCTACGATCCACGAATTCCTCGCAAAGACCAGGTACAAGATCGTCTCGGACCCGAACGCCGGAGACGCCGTCCTAACCGGGAAAGTACTCAGCGTCGAAGTGGTGCCTCTCTTGTTCCAAAGTTCGGCGTCCACCACGACCTCCGTCGCCCAGGCCACCGCCATGATCGTTACCATGAAGTGCGAAGTGACCTTGACCGAACGAGACAGCGACAAGGTGCTCTATCACACCGATAATTTCGTGTTCCGCAACGAGTATCAGCTCGCCACGTCGTGCGCGCAAACTCCCGGCAGCCCCTGCGCCACGCCGACCAGGAGTCAGGTCGAGTCCTTCTTCCAGGAAGGCGAGCCCGCGGCCGATCGCATGGCGCAGGATTTTGCCGCCCGACTGGTATCGGCGGTGACGGAGAATTTCTAATGGCTCGCGTAAACCTCGAGCAATTCAAGGATCGCGTCGAAAAGGGCAAGCCTATACCGGCTCTGCTGCTGTTGGGCGACGAACCTTACCTCCGCGATGCCTGCCGCGCTTCGCTCATCCAGAAATTTGTTCCGGAGTCCGCCCGTACCTGGGCGGTCTCGCGTTTTTCCGCGGATCGCGGCGAAACGCAGGCGGCGCTCGACCAGTGCCAGACGCTGCCGATGCTTTCCTCGCAGCAAGTCGTGTTCCTCGAAGAAGCCGAAGCCATCGAAAAGCTAGGTGAGAAGTCCCGGGAAGAAGCCGTCGAACGGATCGCCGCATATCTCGACGATCCCGCGCCGTTCACCATTTTCGTGATCGAAGCCGAAAAACTGGACATGCGCATGATTCTCGGCAAGAAAGTCGCAGACCTTACTTTGGTTGTGGACGTCAGCTTGAGCGATCAACCCGAAGATCGCCTGCGCGCCGCGCAGGCCTGGGCCAAAACGATTGCCAGGGAACAAGGCGTTAGCTTCGAAGCAGGCGCGGCGGAAGACCTCGCCGAATTTGTCAGCGGCGATTTGATGCGCCTAAAGACGGAACTGGAAAAGCTCGCCACCTTTGCCGGCGATCGCAAAACGATCCGCCGCGAGGACGTGACCTTGCTGGTCATTTCCGAGAAAACCACGACCATCTGGGAAGTTGCCGACCTTTTGGCTTCCCATCAACCGCGCAAAGCCCTCGAATTCATCGATCGTTTGCTGCGTGAAGGCGAGGAGCCGGTTCTCATGGTCGGCGGCATGGCTTGGATGTACCGAAAACTCGTCGAAGCCAGCGAAGTGCGCGGGGCCACCAACGGTTGGCAAGCTTCGAGAGCTTTGGGCATGCGTCCCGAACAAGCCGAACTGGCCATGCGTTGCGCTCGCAGAATCCCGCGCGACCGGTTGCTCGACGGATTGCGCGCTTTGCAGGAAGCCGACAGCCTCCTGAAGGGCGGCGCCAAAGATGTCCGCGCCGTCATGGAGTTTCTGGTCTGGCGACTAAGCGGCGATCAAGCCGAGGCACCAAAGTAAAGCCAAATCTACGTTTGTGCTGGCTCTGGCGTAGCGCCGGTGTCCTGTCGACCTCGCTGTGGGGGTCATCCTTCGTAGGGGTCCGGCGCCGCTGGACTCCATGTCCGCACAATCAACACCCGTAGCGCCGGCATCTTCCCAGGGGCAAACACGCGACGGCCACAAAAAAAAGCGGGCTGCGCACCGCACAGCCCGCCCAAAACCCATCAAACTCTTTTTACTTCGCGGCTTTTGCCTTAACCGCGTTGTACGCCAGCGCCAAACGTGACTTGTAGCGGTTCCCGGTATTCTCATGCAGCACGCCTTTGGCAATCGCCGCATCGATCGCCGACAGCGTGGGATTCAGCAAATTTCCGGCCGCGGTGGCGTCTCCCGCGGTAATCGCCGTGCGCAGCCGCTTCATGGCGCTGCGGACGCGCGTCCGGTTGGCGCGGTTCACGTCCGCACGTTGGCGAGATTGCGCCGCGCGCTTTAAAACCGACTTTTTCTTCTTCTTAACTTTGGTAGCCTGACCTTGGGCCATCTATCGCTCCTTATGCCATTTTCTCAAACCATTAGTTTGAGGGTGTAAATACGCTTTGTCAAACGACCCAAAACGAGTTCCGCGCGCGCCGCTGAGCAACGCTCCCGCACGACCAGCGGGTTCCACAGGACCGTCGGCAACAGGTTCCGGATTGGATGTCAAGCGCGATCAGCTTTGCCTGCTCATCAATTCACGCAATCCGATCATCACCGTCGAAACCAGTGAAGAGCAACGCTTCTCCTTCCTGCTCGAACGCGTCGCCAGCCGTTTCGCCATTCCGCTCTACACCTGGAGCGTCACCACAGGATTGGCCCGCGCCAGCGGCGCGGCCCTGTACAACTCTGAGCAACCGGAACGAGCGCTGGCCAACATCGGCACCGTCCAGGGAGACGGCATCTTCCTGCTGAAGGATTTTGCGCGCTATTGCGACAACGACCGCATCAGCCGGAAGCTCCGCGACCTCGCCGACGGATTTCGCACCGCTCGCCGCTCCATCATCCTCGCATCGGCCCTCTCTCGCTGCCGCCCGAATTGGCGGCGGACTCCGTGGAGTTTAAACTCGGCCTGCCGTCAGCGGAAGAATTGCAGAGCGCGGTTCGAACCACGCTTGTCGAATTGGGCGCTTCGCAAGGCATCTCAGACACCCTGGACGCGGTTGCACTCAGCCAAATTGCCAAAAATCTTGTGGGTCTCTCCGAAGAGGAGGCTCTGCGTGTCTTGCGTCAGTGCGTCTTAGCGCGCGGCAGAGCAGACGCCGGGCTCCTCGACGACGTTGCGGAAGGCAAACGCCAGGCCCTGCATACGGAGGGACTGCTCGAAAACGTCAAACGCGACGCTTCTTTCCAGGACGTGGTTGGGTTGCAGCGATTGCGTGATTGGATCGCCAAGCGCAAAAGCGCCTGGACCCCGGAAGGCCGGCAATTTGGCCTGGTTCCTCCGAAGGGAATCTTGATCACGGGCGTCCAAGGTTGCGGAAAAAGTCTTGCCGCTCGCGCCGTTGCCGGCGAGTGGGGCTACGACCTTGTGCGCATGGATGCCGGAGCGCTCTACGACAAGTTTGTAGGCGAAAGCGAGAAGCACTTGCGCAAGCCATTGGAATTGGCACAAAAGCTTGCTCCCGTGGTTCTGTGGATTGACGAGATCGAGAAAGCCTTCGCGTCGGCGGGCAGCAGCAGCGACGCGGACGCGGGATTGTCACAGCGCCTGCTGGCGACCCTTTTGACCTGGATGCAGGATCGCGAGGGCGGCGTATTCCTCGCCGCCACCTCCAACAACATCACCGTGCTTCCGCCGGAGATGCTGCGCAAGGGCCGCTTCGACGAAATTTTCTTCGTGGACTTGCCGAACGTCCAAATTCGCGCCGCATTATTCGCGCTGCATCTGAAAAAGCGGAGCCGGGACGCCGCAGGATTTGACACGGCAAGACTGGCACAAGCGAGCGAAGGCTATTCCGGCGCCGAGATCGAACAGACCATCGTGTCGGGCTTGTACACCGCATTCAGCCAGAAGCAGCAACTGTCGACCGAAATCCTACGCTCCGAAATCAAATCCACACAACCTCTAAGCGTTACCCGTGCCGAGGAGATTGCTGCGATCCGCGACTGGGCCAAAAACCGCGCCACACCCGCTGACTGATCGCGCACAACAAGGCTCCAAATAAGAAAACGGCCCGGCGTGGGGTGCGCCGGGCCGCTTCGTGTGGGGGTGCTTATTTTTTCTGTTCGAAGGAAAACGGGAAGTCGAAAACCATGTCTCCGACCGGCACGCGCAGGGAAAGCTCGTGCGCACTGCTATCGCGTTCGAACCACATCACGCCCGCCGTAATCTGCCCTGCCAGAACCGCGGTGTTCTTCAACGCGATCGATTGCACGTCGATCGATTCGCTGCGATCGAATCCGCTGCGCCGCGCCGAAGCAAGTTCCAAACGCGGGTTGAGATAGTCGGGAGCCGGCGAAGTGCGGTTCGCCAGGCGCTCGGAATCAGAAACACTGCCGGAATAATCGGCAACCGCGCTCCGTGAAGGCACAGCATCGACTATCGTCCACAGAACCTGGTGCGTTGGAGTATGCGCAAGCTTCGTCGAATCCACGGCGTAGAGCGACCGAAGGTTCGGCGTAAGCTCATCAAGTGTCACAATTCCGGGCAGCACGCTTGTCGCCTCGCCCGATTGATTGGACACCGCCACGTTCGCACGATACTTCCATCCACTGTCCTGCACCGAAACCTGCACCGTGATGCCGTTGGCGGTAATCGATTCCACGTGGCGCCCGTGGCTGATGAATTCGTCGCAGCCGGGTGCGCCAGCTGCCCACCGCGCGATTCCATTGTCGACGTGCGCGGATGATACCGGCGCTTTCTTCGTCATCGGAACTACGGCGTTGCTATCGCTGTTCAGATACATCCGGGCGACGTAGCCTTCCTGGCCGCTGTTGGCGCGAATCCGCAGAGTGTAACCATCATGATCGGCAATGATCGATACCCTGTCGCCGCAACCGAGGAATCCGACAAGCCGCAGCGGCAAGGCTTGCGCTTCGTCGGCTGTCACTGGCACGCGCCCTGTGTCTATGCAGCGCACAACCGCCGTAGGCGCATGTTCAGGAGCGACCGGGGCCCCTTCTTCCGTGGCGAGGGCCGGCAAACCCGCAAACGTCAGAGTCGAACCCACGATGAGACATTTCAAAGGCGCGTACATTTGGACTTTCCTCCCTCAGAGCTTCTAAAGTTCTAAAATGCGTTGCGCTATGTATATGATTTTTGAAGAAGCGGGTGCCACCGTCTATAGTGCTGCGGTACCAGAGATCAGCTGTCCTTCGAGGCCTGACCTTGCGGGGGAGCGAAGAAAGAAAGTACAGGTCGGGAAATCACGAGGTGAAGCGCAATGAAAAAACTTCTGCTGCTGTTATCAATCTTGATGACCGCGACGGTGTCCACGCCGGCGCAACAGGCTCCCGCACAAGTCACGCCCACAAATCCTGCCGGCAACTGCGTGGACCTGCCGTCTCTCGAGAAAAAAGTCGAGGACATGAACGACCGCCTGAAGGACTGGCCGCAACTTGCGCGCTACCGCGAAGCAAACACCACGCTGAAACCACCCACGAAAGATGAGCCCCGCGTAGTTTTCATGGGCGACTCCATCACCGACATCTGGCAGTACCCGCAGTTCGGGGGATTCTTTCCCGGCAAGCCTTATATCGACCGTGGAATCGGTGGGCAAACCACACCGCAAATGCTTTTGCGTTTCCGCCCGGACGTCATCGCGTTGCAGCCGCGGGTTGTGGTGATTCTTGCCGGGACCAACGACATCGCGGGAAATACCGGCCCCATGACCTTGGAGGAAACGGAAGGCCATCTCGCGTCAATGTCCGAACTGGCGCACGCCCATGGAATCCGCGTAGTCCTCGCCTCCGTGACGCCCGTCAACGACATCACAACTCTCGAAGGAAAGAAAATAACGCAGACCACGCGCCGGCCCCCCGAAAAGATCCTTTCCCTGAATGAATGGATCAAGCGGTACGCCGCGGACCACGGCGATGTGTACCTCGATTATTTTCCGGCGATGATTGACGAAAAAGGAATGTTGAAACCCGACCTTACAAACGATGGCTTGCACCCGAACGCCGCCGGCTACGCTGTGATGGCCCCGCTCGCGGAGAAAGCCATTCAACAGTCCCTGTCCCAAAAGCCCTGACGCAACGGGCGTGGTAACGCCGTCGATCCTGTCATCGTCGTGTAACTTGACCCCCGCAGGCGGGTGCGCTAGGTTGAAAGCAGAACTCCTCGTTCGTAGTCGCCGGAAGGATCAGGGAGGAAACCCATCGGCCACCCACTACGGGAAACATCGCACTCTTCCAATTGGATGAAGCGAACCATTCACATCTCCGGGCAATTGGAACCCTTCTTCGGAACTCTCGACGAAAACATACGAATGCTGGAAGACGTCCTCCAGGTGCGAACGCACTTGCACGATACGCGCTTGACCATCGAAGGCGCGCAGGAGTCCGTCGATCAGGCCGTGCGCATCGTCGAAGAATACAATCACCTGACTCGCCATGGCCGTGTGCTAAGCAGCTCCGAAGTCAAATCCCTGATGCGCGTGGCCACGGAAGAGCCGCACGCTTCGCCGCGCGGCATGTTCGAACACGGCCGCGCGCGTTCCTTCGGAAAGAAAACTGTCACGCCAAAAAACGCCAGCCAGCGCCGCTACATGGAAGAAATTGAAGGCCACGACATGACCTTCGGCATCGGCCCCGGCGGTACGGGAAAGACGTATCTGGCCGTCGCCATGGCGGTCAGCGCCTTACTCACTAAGCAGGTGAATCGCATCATCCTGGCGCGCCCGGCGGTCGAAGCCGGTGAACGCCTCGGATTTTTGCCCGGCACGCTTCAGGAAAAGATCGATCCCTACATGCGACCGCTGTATGACGCGCTCTATGACATGCTTGATGCCGACAAACTCGAACGTTTCCTCGAGAAGGGAATCATCGAAGTCGCTCCGCTGGCGTTCATGCGCGGCCGGACGCTCAACGATTCGTTCGTCATCCTTGACGAAGCGCAGAACACCACCAGCGAACAGATGAAAATGTTCCTCACTCGCCTGGGGTTCAATTCGAAAGCGGTCATCACCGGCGACGTCACGCAGATCGATCTTCCAACCGGCAAAAAATCGGGATTGGTCGAAGCCATGGAAATTTGCGGCCGCATCCCTGGAATCAGTGTCATTCAATTCGGTGAAAAAGACGTCGTGCGCCACAACCTCGTCCAGCAAATCATTCGCGCCTACGAAGAGCACGACGCCGCTCTTCCGCAGCGAGGCGGGAACGGCAAAGGCCAACCGAAAGAATTGTCCGCTCCGGAGAAACCGGTATCGTAGTTCTGCATGCGCTCCGATCGACACCCGGCCAACAACTCCGCCAGAAGACGCCGTTCGCCTGTCGTCGAAAATCGCCAAAAACGCGTGCGCCTTTCCGTGCCGGGACTGGAGCGCTTCCTGTTCCGCATCAACCGCGAGTTGGGCCTCGGCCGCGATGCAACCGTGGTCCGGCTCACCACCGACGCTGAAATGCAACGCCTCAACAAAAACTTCCGCAACAAAGCGAAAACCACCGACGTGCTTTCCTTCCCCTCCGAAACCCGGTCTCGCCCTCGCGCTCTGCGTACCCGCACAAAACGACTTCGCGGCTGCTATTTGGGCGACATCGCGATTTCTCCCGTCGTGGCTCGCCGCAACGCCAAAGCATTTGGCCGCACCACACCGGAAGAAATTTGCATTTTGATGCTCCATGGCGTTTTGCATCTTCTGGGATATGATCACGAGACCGATCGCGGAGCGATGCAACGAGTGGAAGCCATGCTGCGGAACCGGTTGGGGCTGAGTTGATGCTTGTGTGGGTCTACGTCGGCAGCTTGCTGGTACTGGCCCTTGGCCTGCCGATCTTTTCCTATCTCACGCTCATCTATCGTGAACTCGGGCGCATGACTACGGGCCGCGTCCACGAGCACCTGGACATCTTCGAAGCGGAAATCGAGCCGAAGCTGAACATCAATCGCCGCAGCGGTGGCCGCACCTTCCGCATTCTCGGTCATTTCTGGCTTGCGTTTGTGGTGTTAGAGACGACGCGCGGAGTGGTGGTTTGGGTGCCCAACGTGTGGGAGGCGGGCATCCAGTTCCTGGTTTTTCTCTCCCTCGAAGTCGTCATCCTGATGCACTTCATTCCGGACATGCTGCTGTACCGCACCACCGGCCGTTGGCTGCTGCCGCTGCTGCCGCTGGTTCGCGCGGGCATGTGGCTTGTCTGGCCGATCCGGATCTTCCTCGAGGGTGCCGAATCCCTCGCCCGCATTTCCGAACGGGAAGTGGAACGAACCGAAGAGCAGCGCACCGAAGAGGGAATCGAGGCCTTGGTTGAAGTGGCCGAAGAGGAAGGTATCATCGAGCCGGAGCAAGCCGACCTGATCGAGCAAGTTGTCGAATTCAGCGACAAGCGCGTCCGCGAAGTCATGACCCCGCGCCCCGACGTTGTAGCTCTGAAGGCCGACGCTTCGCTTGAGGAGATGCACGCGAAATATGTGGAAACAAAGTTCGCCAAGATGCCGGTTTACGAAAAAACGCTCGACAACATTATTGGAGTGGTGCACGTCCAGGATCTGCTGCAAATCGCCGACACCGATCTGCCCAAACGTACGGTAAGGGACCTGCTGAAGCCCGTCCTTTTTGTGCCGGAGACCAAAGTCGGCTCCGACCTGCTCAAGGAGATGCGCCAAAAAAGCCAGTCCATGGTTGTGGTTATCGATGAGCACGGCTCCGTCGCGGGTATCGCCACTGTCGAAGATCTGGTCGAAGAGATTGTGGGAGAGCGCGGCCCGCAGGGAGTTCAGCCTGCGCCGGATGCCATCCGCGAGCCGGATGGCAGTCTGGTCTTGCGCGGCAGCATGTCCATCTCGGACGCGGAGAAACTCCTCGCTGTGCAATTCGGCGATCACACCGAGGGAACCGTAACCACCGTGGCGGGTCTGCTTAGTCACGCGCTCGGCAAGGTCCCTGCCCCAAGCGACAAGATCGATCTCGCCGGCTATCGCTTCGAAGTCCTCGAATCGAATCAGCGCAAAGTGCTCCGCCTGCGCGCGCGTCGCCTCTCGACCGCCGCCTGGCATACCTCATCGTGAAACGGGAATCGTCATGACCGCAAAGAAAGATGCAGACAAAAAGGCACGTTCCGGTTTTGTGGCTATCATCGGCCGGCCCAACGCCGGAAAATCCACGCTGCTCAACCGCTTCGTCGGCCAGAAAGTCGCCATCGTCACTTCGAAGCCGCAGACGACCCGCAACCGCATACAAGGTATTGTCACGCGCCCGCAGGGCCAGATCGTGTTCGTCGATACTCCAGGATTGCATGAAGCCAGCACCGCCTTGAACCGCCAGATGATGCGTGAGGTTGCTGCCGCCCTCGAAGGAATCGACGTTCTGCTGATGATGGTCGACGCCAGCCGCACGCTGCCCCATGCGGATTCTCTCTTGCTCGAAAAGGGCGCTCGCTTCAACGGGAAAACGATTCTTGCGCTAAACAAGATCGACTTGGTGCCCAAGCCAAAACTGCTTCCATTATTGGATGCCTTCGCCAAGGCGTTTCCGTTTGCCGCGCTCGTTCCGATTTCCGCAAGAAAAGGCGACGGTTGCCAGCGATTGTTCGACGAAGTTCTCAAGGAGTTGCCCGAAGGCGAGCCATTCTTTCCCGAAGATCAGATCACCGATCAGCCCGAGCGGTTTCTCGTAGGCGAAATCATCCGCGAGAAAGCCATCGACCTCACCTATCATGAAGTCCCGCACGCCCTGGCGGTAGTCATCGATCAATTTGAAGAATCGCCGAAGCTCTTGCGCATCCACGCCACATTGCATGTGGAACGCGATTCCCAGAAGAAGATCCTCATTGGCCACAAGGGCGAAATGCTGAAGAAAATCGGCACTGCCGCGCGCAAGGAACTGGAGACCCTGCTCGGCTCAAAAATCTTCCTCGCCATGTTCGTGAAAGTCGTCGCCGACTGGCGCGAAAACCCCCAAAAAGTCCGTGAACTCGACTGGCACTCCCAACTGGAAGCACTGGCCGAGGGTCAAATAGCAAAGCAACACGAAGAGACGTGACCCTACAGAATCAAGAACCAGCGTCGGGTTCATCTTTGTAGGGCCGGCCTTCTGAGGACGGCCGTTAGGCCCCTATTCCGGCGCCGCAATCCCCAACGATTTCATCTTTCGATAGAGGTGTGATCGCTCCAGTCCGAGCGCCGACGCGGTCTGCGTCATGTTCCAGCGGTGTTCCTGCAATTTTCGCAAAATAAACTCCCGCTCGTAAGCGCTTCGCGCCTCATGCAGCGTCGAGTACGGGTGTTGCGGGCTCTCCGCCACACCGCGAAACAACTCCGGCGGCAAATGATGCGGCTCAATTCGCGCCTGCGGGCAGACGATCACCAGCCGTTCCACCAGATTCTTCAACTCCCGCACATTCCCCGGCCACGGATACCGCAACAGAATCTCCAGCGCCCCTTCACTCAATTCCCGAGTTTTCTTTCCATACTCCGCGCTGAACTCATTCAGGAAAAAACGCGCCAGCACCGGAATATCCTCTTTCCGGTCGCGCAGTGGCGGCACATGAAACGGAATCACATTCAGCCGGTAAAAAAGGTCCTGGCGGAACGCGCCACGCGCGATTTCCTGCTCCAGATTCTTGTTCGTCGCCGCGATCACGCGCACATCCACGCGCAGCGTCTGATTCGACCCTATCGGCTCAATACGCTGCTCTTCCAGCACGCGCAACACCTTCGACTGCGTGCGATGGCTCATGTCACCCACTTCATCCAAGAACAATGTCCCGCCGTCCGCTTTCTGGAATTTACCAGTTTTGTCGTCAGTTGCCCCGCTGAAGCTCGCCTTCACGTGCCCGAACAATTCCGATTCGATCAATTCTTCCGGAATCGCCGCGCAGCTCACTTCCACGAACGGTCCCTTGCTGCGTTGGCTGTTCGCGTGTAAAGCGCGCGCAACCAACTCCTTTCCCGTCCCACTCTCGCCGTAAATCAGCACGCGTCCGTTGGTCGGCGCGGTCACTGCAATCTGTTGCCGCAGCGCCTTCATCGGCACACTTTCGCCAATCACTTCGTAGCGGTGCACCAATTCGCTGCGCAGCGTTTGGTTTTCTTCTTGCAGCCGCCGCTGTTGCAACGCATTCCGTACCAACACATTTACTTTTTCGAGCGAAAGCGGCTTTTCGATGAAGTCGAAAGCGCCGAGCTTCGTCGCCCGCACCGCCGTTTCGATCGTGCCGTGGCCGGAAATCATGATGACCGCTGGCGGCTGCGGCAAATTCTGAATTCGCGTAAGCGCTTCCATTCCGTCGATACCCGGCAGCCAGATGTCCAGCAGCACAACTTGAAAATCGCCCTTGGCAATCAGCGTTAGAGCCTGCTCGCCGGACGCAACCGTGTCCACCGCATAGCGTTCGTCCCGCAAGATGGACGCCAGTGACTCGCGGATACCTTCTTCATCATCCACGATTAAAATTTTCGGATGAAAAGTCATCGATCGGTGTCCGCTCCCAATCGCTCGGCGCCGGTGGTGGCGGACAGTTCCGCGATCGGCAGTTCAATCAAAAAGCGCGACCCCACCGGCCGATTGTCCTCTACGCGGAGCGAACCGCCGTGCTCAGAGATGATACGTGCGGCAATCGCCAGGCCGAGCCCGGTGCCACGATCCTTGGTGGAAAAGTGCGGCAGAAACAGTTTGTCCTTATCTTCGGGCGAAATCCCGTGACCTGTATCGGCGACGGCAATCTCAATCGTATCGGATTCCGCCCGCAAATGCGTGTCGACCGAAATCTCGCGCACTTTAGCGTCTTCCAGCGCCTCCGCGGCATTGTCGATCAGGTTGATGATCACGCTCCGGAGCAGCGGCCCATCGGCCCGCACCTGGGGAAGATTCCCCTCCAGCGAAGTTGTCAACTGGATGCCATCCAGCCGCCCGGAGAATACTTCCAGCGCCTCGTGCACGGTCGTGTTCGCATCTGTGGGCAACAGCTTCGCCGTCGGAAACCGCACGAACTGCGAAAACTCATTGACCAGCGCGGAGAGTGTCGCCACTTCGCGTACGATCAAGCGCGAGCACTCTTGGGCGATACGTGGAAGTTCGGAATCCGCCGGCGCATCCATCGTGGCGGAACGAAGCTCCAGGTGGTGCAGCATGCGTTGCGCCGAAAGCTGGATCGGCGTCAGCGGATTTTTGATTTCGTGCGCGATTCGCCTCGCCACTTCCTGCCACGCCGCGGATTTCTGGGCGCGCAATACCTCGGTCAGGTCGTCGAACACCAGCACAAAGCCCGTTTTTGCCCGCCTCGGACCAAGTGAACTCACCGTAACGGCCAAGTGCAGCACGCGGTCGCTCACCACCACTTCCATCTCCCGCGTAACAACTCCCATCCGCAAAGCCCGTCGCATTAGTTGCTGCAAAGAATGATGCGCTTCCGGACCGACGATCTCCTCGAGCGAGCCGAATTCTTTTGAGCCGGGCGCAAACATATTTTCCAGTGCCTTATTGGTGCGTTGCACACCGCCGTTGGCATCCATATAAATCACGCCCGCGGGAATATTCTCCAAAACCGTCTCCATCAACTGCCGGCGGCGTTCCAATTCCTGAACGGCCTGTTGCAGATTGCGGGTGAACTCGTCAATCTGCGCGCGATTGTCGCGCAACTGCGTGGTCATCGAATTAAACGACCGCACCAGCACGCCAAGCTCGTCCTGCGCTTGCTCCGGCACTTGATATTGGAAGTTTCCCGCCGAAATTTCCCGCGTGCCCTCGGCCAGAGCCTGAATGGGCACGGTAACTTGCTTGGCCAAAAAGAGCGCTACCCAAGTGGCCGCGGACAGAACGAGCACGGTGAAAAAGAAAAGGATCAACAGCATCTGAGTTTTGAAAGCTCTCAGATTCTGCTTCACGTTTTCGTATTGGTGGGTTTGCTCCCGAATGATGGTCCAGTGCTTCAGAAAGTCTGGGCTGGTTCGGAACGCCGCGATGAGCGAACTATTCGCGTGGTCCGGAAGCCTTACAGGCATTCGGGCGGCAAAATAACTGTTGTTTTGCGCCTGCCAGATTTCGACTCCGCTCGGCAACGAATTTTGCAACGTGCCTTGCACTCCACTGACCGTACAAAGTTCCTTCGAGCGGTTTTCCGGCTGGTCCGCGCACACCACTCCGCCTTTTAGAAATTTCCCATCGGCATCGTAGATCCAGACGGCATCCAACCCCTGAGTCAGGGAATGTTGCAAGAACTCTTGCGGCGTTTCCGTAGCGTGCATAGCCGCCTGGTAGCCAAGTGTGTGCAATCGCGGAAGAGCGCCTCGGCCGATGTCATTGAACATTTTCTGTGTTTCTTCCGAGGCGATTTCCAGCGGTCGGGGGAACCATCTCCCTAGCGTCCGGTTCAGCAGCGAATAGCTCATAAAGAACATGAAAATTACCGGCAGCAGCGATATGGCCATGGCGCCGACAACCATTTTCGTTTTGAAGCGTGCCCCGAGTTGCGCCTTCGACGTTTCCATGCGCAGACGCACAAAACTGCGAATCATGATGAGACTAAAAACCAGCAAGAGGGCAGTGATGAAACAATTCACCGCGAAGATCGGAATCATCTCTCGCCACGAGTGCGGTTCGAACGGCACATCCAGGGAGCCCAGGGTGAAGATCGCCGCAAGCAGGAGCGAAATCAGGATGCCGCCAACGACAAGTCGAATGCGGCTTTTGGAGGTCGCCGGGCTCATGCTTGTGCCTCCGCAAGCCGCGGAAGGAACGGACGCAGCGCGCATCCCTCGCAGCAAGCCTCGCGCTTCCGGCAGAAATGTTTGCCGGTATGCACAATGAGGGCGTGGTACTCGTTGAAGAGGGGTGCGCTCATAGGGAGACTCGCCTCGAACAGCCGGCGGATCTCCTCGTAAGATTGTTTCTCGTCCGCCAGATTGTGGCGTTCCAGAATCCGTCGCGCATAAGCGTCGACAACAAACAGAGGATGGCCTCCGGCGTAGAGCAAAATCGAATCCGCGGTCTCTGGTCCGATTCCATGAACGCCAAGAAGCTGTTCGCGCAACTCCCCCGTGGAGGTGGCGAACATCTTGGTAAGCGACCCGTCATACCGTCGTCGCAGAAACTCCACGAACGCTTTCAGCTTCCGGGCCTTCTGCCGGAAATATCCCGAGGGCCGGATAAGCCCGTACAAATGCCTCAGCGGAACCTGTTCGATGGCCCCCGGCGAGAGGAGTTTTTCCCGCCGCAATCCCGCGATGGCGCGCTCGACATTGGACCAACTCGTATTCTGCGTGAGAATCGCTCCAACAATCACTTCAAACCGCGTTCGCCCAGGCCACCAGTGCTGCGGCCCATAAGCGCGAAACAACGCATCATAATAAATACCTAATTCCGGCAAAACGGCGATGCCCGCGGCACCAGCCCGCCGGCGCCACGTACTCGGGGCGCGGTTGCGAACAGATTGTGGACTCGGCAAAATGCGGGTAGCAGCCATCTCTTTCGCAAGATAGCGGCGCCGTTGCGGCAAGTCAAGAATTAGCCACTGGCCGCGCGCTTCAGACCTGTTCTGCTGTACAGGTATTAGCGAATTCACAACGATGGTTCAAAATCGAACGACGCGAATTCGGCCCATTTGCTATGTTGAGCGATGGGTGCACTGTGTTTAGGGAGTCCCACGGATGTCTGTCCGTTTAGGCGAAATCTTACTAAAAGAAAGCCTGATTACGCAGGACCAGTTGGAAAAGGCGCTCGAATTTCAGCGCTCCAACGGTGGAAAGCTCGGAAGCTGCCTGACGAAGATGGGCTTCATCACCGACGATGACATCACGGGTGTACTCTCACGCCAGTATGGCGTTCCTTCCATCAACCTCAAGTACTACGAAATCGATCCAAACGTCATCAAGCTGATTCCGCAGGACACCGCGCTGCGCTACCAGGTAATCCCGCTTTCGCGTGTCGGTTCCGTTCTGACCATTGCGATGACTGATCCCACCAACGTCTTCGCCATGGACGACATCAAGTTCATGACTGGGTTCAACGTCGAACCAGTGGTGGCCTCCGAGTCTGCCATCGCCGAAGCAATCAGCCGCTTCTACGGCGGCAGCGCATCCAGCCACGAGGAACTCAGCACCTTGATGAAAGACCTGGTCGATGAAGACCAGGAATTGGAGCTTGCCGCCGAAGAGCAGGAAATGGACGCGGCCATGCTCGAAAAGGCCGCCGAAGAAGCTCCCATCATCAAGCTCGTGAACCTCATCCTGACGGATTCCGTGAAACGCGGCGCCAGCGATATTCACGTCGAGCCTTACGAAAACGAAATGCGCGTGCGCTTCCGCGTTGACGGCGTGCTGCAAACCGTCATGAGCCCGCCCCTGAAATTGCGCGATGCCATCACTAGCCGTATGAAAATCATGGCCAAGCTGGACATCGCCGAAAAGCGCCTGCCGCAAGACGGCCGCATCATGATCAAGTACAAGGCCGAGGGCAAAAAGAAGGAGTTGGACTTTCGCGTTTCCACCGTCCCCACGCTCTACGGCGAAAAAATCGTGCTCCGGTTGCTGGACAAGGAAAACCTCCGCCTGGACATGACCAAACTGGGTTTCGAGCCGGAATCCCTGAAGAAATTCGAACGCAACATCTTGAAGCCCTACGGCATGGTGCTGGTCACAGGGCCGACGGGTTCCGGTAAAACCAACACCCTATACTCTTCGGTCGCGCGTCTCAACCAAGTCGACACCAACATCATGACCGCGGAAGACCCCGTCGAATTTCAGTTGCAGGGTATCAACCAGGTGCAGATGAAGGATCAGATCGGCTTGAACTTCGCAGCCGCCCTGCGCGCCTTCCTTCGCCAAGACCCCAACATCATACTCGTCGGCGAGATTCGCGACTTCGAAACCGCGGAAATTGCGGTGAAAGCTGCGCTCACCGGCCACTTGGTGCTTTCCACCCTTCACACCAACGATGCGCCCTCCACCATTAGTCGTCTCATGAACATGGGCATTGAACCCTTCCTGGTTGCTACCTCGGTCAACCTAATTTGTGCCCAGCGCCTGGTTCGCCGCATCTGCGGAAACTGCAAGGAAGAATTGGATATTCCCGAGCAGGCTCTCATCGACGCTGGATACACGCCCGATGAGGCGAAAACGACCAAGGTTTATCACGGCAAGGGCTGTTCCACCTGCGGCAAGCGTGGCTATAAAGGCCGTACCGGCTTGTACGAAGTGATGGAGATCAACGACGAGCTACGCGAACTTGTTCTTGTCGGCGCATCGGCGCTCGAACTGAAGAAAAAGGCGATCGAGCAAGGCATGATCACGCTTCGACGCAGCGGTCTTATTAAGTCCGCCCTGGGCCAAACAACTTTGGAAGAAGTGATCCGCGAAACGGTTTTGTAGAACGGAGAAGATGCGATTATGGCTGGTATAACTCTAAGCGAACTCTTGAAGAAGATGATTGAAATGGGAGGCAGCGACCTGCATATCACCACCAACAGCGCTCCTCGCGTGCGCGTCCACGGGCGTTTGCGTCCGCTCGATATGCCGCCGTTGACCGCTGCGGACACCAAGTCCCTCGCCTACAGCGTGCTCACGGATGCACAGAAGCACCGCTTCGAGGAAAACCTCGAGTTGGATTTCTCTTTCGGCTTAAAGAACCTGGCGCGCTTCCGCGGCAACGTTTTCAACCAGCGCGGCGCCGTCGGAGCGGTGTTCCGGACCATTCCATGGGAAATCAAGGGCTTCGACGCTTTGGGACTGCCGCCGGTCGTCAGGGGCTTGTGCGACAAGCCGCGTGGCCTCGTCCTCGTCACCGGCCCGACCGGCTCCGGGAAGTCCACCACCCTCGCTGCGATGCTCGACAAGATCAATGCCGAGCGCGAAGAGCACATGATCACCATCGAGGACCCCATCGAGTTCCTCCACAATCACAAGAAATGCCTGGTGAACCAGCGCGAAGTCCATGCGGACACCCACTCCTTCGCCAATTCCTTGCGTGCCGCGCTTCGCGAAGATCCCGACGTCGTCCTCATCGGTGAGATGCGCGACCTGGAAACCATCGAATCCGCCTTGAGAATCGCCGAAACTGGTCACTTGACCTTCGCCACGCTGCACACCAATTCCGCGGCTTCCACCATCAACCGTATTATTGACGTCTTCCCGTCCCACCAGCAGCCGCAAATTCGCGCGCAGCTCTCGATGGTGCTCGAAGGCATTCTTTGCCAGGCCTTGTTGCCCCGGGGCGATGGCCGCGGCCGCGTCATGGTCATGGAAGTTCTAATTCCTACGCCGGCTATCCGGAATCTGGTCCGCGAAGACAAGATCCACCAGATCTACTCGGCGATGCAGACCGGAACAGGCCAGACTGGTATGCAAACATTCAATCAGGGCCTGGCAAACGCCTATTTTGCTAAGCTCATCGCGCTGGACATGGCGTTGTCCCGCTCGTCCAACCCGGACGAGTTGCAGGACATGATCAATCGCGGCGTCTCTGGTACGGCGTCGAGCGGCAAAGGTTCGGGAAGCAAGTCGCCCGTGGGCACGCGACACTAGTTCGATCGGGGAAGTGGCAGAATTTCGAGGAGTACGAGGTTTAGGAAAGGGCTTTCGACCGCGGAGGAGGAAATACCATGCCGGTCTTTACTTATAAGGGTACAAATCGGGCGGGCACGGCTGTTGCCGGCGAAATGACCGCCACCAACAAGACGGAGCTCCAGAGCTTGCTGCGGCGCCAGCAGATCACGCCGACACGCATGTCAGAAAAGGGCAAGGAGTTCAACCTTCCCACTTTCGGCAGCGGCGTTAGCGCCAAGGAACTGGCCATTTTCACGCGGCAGTTCTCGGTCATGATCGATGCCGGGTTGCCGCTGGTTCAGTGCCTGGAGATTCTTGCCAGCCAGCAGGAAAACAAGATGTTCCAAAAGGTGCTGACGGGCGTGCGAGGTGCGGTGGAAGGCGGCAGCACGCTGTCGGCTGCGATGAAGCAATATCCCAAGGTTTTCGATCCTCTCTACAGCAACATGGTCGAAGCGGGCGAAACCGGCGGTATTCTGGACACCATTCTCCAGCGCCTCTCGACCTACATCGAAAAGAACGTCAAGCTGAAAGCCGCTGTCAAATCTGCCTTGATCTATCCGGTCGGCGTCCTCACTATAGCTGGCGGCGTCATCACCCTGCTTTTATGGAAGGTCGTCCCGATTTTCGCCACCTTGTTCGCCGGCTTGGGGGTCGATCTACCACTACCGACCAAAGTCGTTATCGCCCTCAGCCACTTCGTAGGCAGCATCTTTGGTTTCCTCATCGTGGTGTTCGGCGTCGGTTCTGTGATCGGCTTGAAAATCTGGTACGGCACTCCTACGGGCAGGTTCGTGCTAGACACCATCGTCCTCAAGCTGCCGGTCCTCGGCATCTTGATGCGCAAGATTGCCGTCGCGCGCTTCACGCGTACCCTCGGCACCCTAATCTCGAGCGGCGTGCCGATCCTCGAAGGCCTGGACATTACTGCCAAGACCTCCGGCAACGCGGTCGTCGAGAGAGCCCTCAACCAGGTCCGCAAATCCCTGGAAGAAGGTAAATCGCTGACCGAACCCTTGAAGGAATCCGAAGTGTTTCCCGGCATGGTTACGCAAATGATCGCAGTCGGCGAACAGACCGGCGCGATGGATGCCATGTTGCAGAAGATCGCGGACTTTTACGAAGACGAAGTCGACGTCGCCGTCAAAGATTTGCTGACCGCCCTCGAACCGATCATGATCGTTTTCTTGGGCTTGGTGGTCGGCGGCGTGGTCATCTCGATGTACTTGCCGTTGTTCTCGCTCATTGGCAAACTCAGCGGCCACTAATTGCGGGTGCGCTAGTTCTCTTCCGGAAATAGGAGGGCGGGTGGCAAACCCCTGCTCTCCTATTTCTGTTTAAATAGGTCTTGGGGGAAGGAAGCCGGCAGCGTGCCGCGCTTCCGTTGCATGGAACAAACGCTCACGCGGCGGCAGTGGCTGGAGTGGCTGACCAAGGTCCGGCTGCTCATGATTGCCCTGATTCTGGGCGTGGGCGTGGTGTGGCCGCTATACTCTCCTCCAGGCGCCACCACTCGCTATTTTCTCCCCATTATTATCCTGTGGATCACCATAGGCATCCTGCACCTGATCTTGGTGCGCCTACTTCCTTCGGCCTCCTGGCTCGGCGCGTTGCAGGTTTCTTGCGACGTCGGCATGATCACCGCCATCGTCTATGCCACCGGTTTGCAGGACAGCAATTTCACGTCCCTCTACCTGCTGGTCATCATCGTGGCCAGCATTTTGTTCTCCCGGCAGCTCACCTTTCTTACGGCGATGTTGTGCCTCTCCTCCCTGGCCTTAACCACGGCCATGGTGTATAGCGGCAAGATTCCCCGAACCTCGGTCGCCGCCCCAACCTTCGAAACAATCCGTCTTTGGTTCCTCAGCAACACCTTCGGCTTCCTTGCCGTTGCCTACCTGGCCAGCCTTCTGGCCGTTTCTCTGCGTAAGAAGAGCAGCGAGCTCGAGGAGAAAAGGGAAGAGCTGCTGGAACTCCAGGATTTCACCGCAGACATCATTCATTCCATGCGAGGCGGGCTGGTGACCACCGACCTGCTGGGTCGCGTGGTTCTTCTCAATCGCACCGGAGAGGAAATTCTCGGCCGCTCCTTCAGCGAATTGCGCGGCCGCGATCTGCGCGAGGTCAGCCCGGAGTTCTGGCGCGAGGACATGTCCCGGCTGCCGGAAAGGCTCTCGTTGCGACGCGAAATCGAAGTGCGGAGTCCCGGAGGGCAGCGGCGCTTTTTGGGGATTTCCGTTTCGCCTCTGCGTACCCGCGATGCGGTCCGCAGCGGGTACGTGATCAATTTTCAGGATCTGACCGAACTGCGCCGCCTGGAACAGGAAGTTGCCACCAAAGAGCGCATGGCTGCTGTCGGCCGGTTGTCTGCCGCGATTGCTCACGAAATCCGCCAGCCATTGACTGCCATTGCCGGAGCGGTGAAAGAACTGGGGCGCCTCGTTCCGCTCGAGGAAGACGAGAAGCATCTGGTCAGCATCGTCAGCCGGGAATCCGAACGCCTGAATCACATCATCACCGACTTCCTGAACTATTCCCGCGAAAAAAGTTACACCTTCCAGGAAGAGGATGTTCGCTCGCTCCTCGAGGAAACCCTGTTGCTCATGGAGCGTAAACCCGACGTTGTGAAAAACGTCCAGCTCGTTCGTGCTTTCAACGGCCAGGTATGCAGGGCCCGCGTCGACCCGAACAAGATCCGTCAGGTGTTCTGGAACCTGTGCGACAACGCCGTTCGCGCCATGCCCATGGGTGGAACGCTCACGGTCGGCCTGGAACACGCCCCCGACTGGCTGCGCATCTGGTTCCGAGATACCGGCGTCGGCGTGGAGCCGGAGCAGCGCGCCAAAATCTTCGAGCCGCTGCAATCGAATTTCGAAGGTGGCACTGGTCTCGGACTCGCCATCGTCTACCAGATTGTTCAGGCCCACAGTGGACGCATCACGGTGTTTAGCGAAAGAGACAAAGGCGCGGAGTTCGTAATTGAGCTTCCGCGCATTGAATGAGGCGCTATGCAAGCAACTAAGACAGCTCCGAAGGATTCGGGCCGTGCCATGGCGCACATCCTGGTGGTCGACGACGAAAAATCCATTTGCGAGTTGCTGGAAATCACGTTTCGCAAAGAGGGCCATCGCGTCGAGGTCGTCCACAGCGTCGAAGCGGCCAAGCGGAAATTAGAGGGCTCGTTATACGACATCATCATCTCCGACGTCCGCATGCCCGGCGCAACCGGCGTGGAGCTTCTCCGTTTTGTCCGCGAAGTGGCGCCGGACTCCTACTTCGTTCTGATCACCGGCGTTCCCTCGCTGGAAACCGCCATCGCTGCGGCCAATGAAGGAGCGAACCGCTACGTGATCAAGGATCACGATCTCGTCGAACAACTCCGTGTCGCCGTCCGCGAAGTGACGGAGAGCATGAAGTGGAAAAAGGAAGCCGGATACCTTCGCCGCGAACTGCGCCGCCTTACTGGTCTCGACAACATCATCGGGCAGAGCCCGAAGATGAAGGCAATTTTCGACCTGATTCAAACCGTCGCGCCGCAAAACAGCCGTGTGCTGATCACCGGCGAAAGCGGCACCGGTAAGGAACTGGTGGCCCGCGCCATTCACGAGAACAGTTCGCGCTCCGACGCCCCGTTCATCACCATCAATTGCGGTGCTTTCCCCGAGACGCTCCTCGAGTCCGAACTGTTCGGTTACACCAAAGGGGCCTTCACCGGAGCGAACGAAAATCGCCGCGGCCTCTTCCAGGCGGCCGACGGCGGCACGCTGTTCATGGACGAAATCGGCAACATGAACCAAGCCATGCAGGTAAAACTCTATCGCGTGCTTCAGGAAGGAAAAGTGCGTCCGCTTGGGAGCACCGAAGAAAATGATGTGGATGTTCGCGTCATCGCCGCCACAAATAAAGACCTGGAGAAAGCCATTGCCGCCGCGGAGTTCCGGGAAGACCTCTTCTACCGCTTGAGCGTTATCCCCCTCCACGTACCCCCGCTGCGCGACCGCCGCGAAGACATTCCACTCCTCACGCGCCATTTTCTGGAATCCTTTCGCAATTCCATGAACAAGAAAATCGACAGCATTTCTCCAGAGGCCATGCGCCGCCTGGAATCTTATGACTGGCCCGGCAATGTTCGCGAACTGGAAAACACCATCGAACGCGCCGTCGCTCTCGAAAGCGGCTCCGAAATTTCTCTCGCGGTCCTTCCCGATCGTGTGGCGGGAACCGCCTCACCGACGGGTTCGGCCTTGAGCGAATCCCAAGGCGCGCAGATTCCCCCGGAAGGTCTCGATTTCGAGCGCGTCATCGCCGAAACCGAAAAACGTTATTTGCAGGTCGCCCTGGAAAAATCCGGCGGCGTTCGCACCCAGGCCGCAGAAATTCTCAAGATCAGCTACCGCTCTTTCCGCCACTATGCCAAGAAACATGCGCTCTAGGAAATTCCCTGGCATGCTGGTCGCGGTCAGAAACCCTCGCAAGGGCTTTTCTAAATGAAGGAACGTTGGCGCATTGCCATCCTGCCGGCAGTGGTGATCCTCGTTTACGCAAACTCACTGCTGAACAGCTTCACGATGGACGACAACATGTACATCCTGACGAATCGGATGGTAACGAACCCATCGCTCCGGGGATTGTTCGAGCCGACTAGCTATAACAACGTGTTTCGCCCCGTCACGTTTGCTACCCTCGCTTTGAACTGGCGCATCGCGGGCGCCGGGCCCTTTGGTTACCACCTCCTGAATCTGCTGCTGCATGCGGCGGTCACGGTGCTGCTTTACCTTGTATTCAGAAAATTACTCGATTCTTTCGCGTCGGGTCCGACAGTTGCCTGGGTCGCCGCGCTCTTGTTCGCCGTCCATCCGCTTCACACCGAAGCTGTCGACTCGATCTCGGCGCGGTCGGAATTGCTCGCTACGGGGTTCCTGCTGGCCGCCTGGCTCTTACACCTGGTGGACCGCCCTATCCTTGCGTTGCTCAGTTTTGTTCTGGCTTTGCTTTCGAAGGAATCCGCGGTGGCCTTTGTTCCTCTCGTACTCGCCGGCGACTATGCCCGGGGAAAACTGAAGCCGCTGTACCGCTACGCCTCGGTTGTTGGTGTGGCAGTTGTCTATTTGGCTTTACTTTGGACGATACAAGGGGGGCAGTTCGGAGAAAAAGCCGTCAGCTTTTTGGATAATCCCCTCGCTCATCTGCCCGCAAGTCTGAGGATCCTCAACGCCCTTCGCATTTCGTGGAAGTATCTGGGCCTCCACGTTTTCCCCGTCACATTGTCTTGCGATTATTCCTACAACGCCATTCCTATCTATGCGAGTTGGCGCTACGGCGCTGCCGCAGCCGTTGCAACTTTTCTGGGGCTGGGTCTTTTGCTTTGGGCCTTCCGGGCCGGAAAAAGGGAGTGGGTTCTCGCCGGAGCGATCTACGTCTGCGGATTTGCCGCCACGGCGAACCTGCTCACGCCGACGGGAACGATCTTGGGAGAGCGGCTTGCCTATCTGCCGTCCGCGGGCTTTTGTCTTCTCGTCGCCTTGATCTGGATCCAGCTCGCGAATCGCCAATCGAAGGTGGCAGGGGTGGTGCTTGTCGTTCTCGTTCTGGTTTTCGCCGGTCGCACCGTCGCCCGCAACAGGGACTGGCATGACAACTTTACGCTATTCTTGTCGGCTGTGAGGGCCGTTCCGGGAAGTGCAAAGTCACATTCCAATCTTGGCCTCGAATACTACACTCTCGATCAAGTGGATGCGGCGGATAAGGAACTCCAAACCGCGCTTCGCATCTATCCGCAGGAGGCCGAGGCTTTGGGCTTCAGCGCGCTCATTGAGTCGCGCAAAGGGCACGATCGGGAAGCTCGCGCGCTTCTCGAGAAATGTCTATCCCTCATGACCAAGGAAAATCCCAACTACGAATTTATGGCCGTGAACCTTGCGGCGGTGATGATGAAGTTGGGGCAAAACGAAGCCGCGCTAAAGCTTCTAGACAACGAGATTGCGCACGCTCCAACCTACTCCCGCGCCTGGTCGAACCGCGCAGTCATTCGCTACCAGCGAGGAGAAATCGCCATGGCCCATTCGGATGCCGAAATGGCCGTGCGCCTCGATCCTTCGAACCAACAAGCCGAAAATTTATTGGGATTGCTAAGCAATACCTTGCGTCCAACGCCGTAGCCGCGAAGCGAACTCAAAACTTAGAACTCAAAACTTCCTCGACCCCTGATGCGTTTCTCCCGCCTGCGCCGGCAGGTAATAGTCCATCAGCAACTTTCTGCCCGTGGCGCTGAACAGCCGGTAACGAGCGATTCCCGTTCGCTGTAACCAGCATTTCAGCGTCGTGTTCAATACCCCGAAGCCATACTTCACGCTTCGCATGAATGGGATCGACGACGCTTCCCCAAAATAGTTCGCCGGGCACGAAAGCTCACCGATCTTATAGTCGAAGCAAAGGCACTGCGCCAGCATCTCATTGTCGAACACGAAATCGTCTGAATTTTCGAGCAGCGGCAGTGTCGTCAACACTTCCTTCGCGAACGCCCGGAAGCCGGTGTGATATTCGGACAGTTTTGCCCCGGTGAAAATGTTCTGAATCGCTGTCAAAATGCGGTTCGATATGTACTTATAAAACGGCATCCCGCCTTTTAGCGCGCCGCCGCCCAGGATTCGCGAACCCAGGACAACGTCGTACACGCCAAATGCAATCATGCTGGCCATAGCGGTCACCAGTTTCGGCGTGTACTGATAATCCGGATGAACCATCACCACGATATCCGCTCCCGCGGCAAGCGCTTCGCGGTAACACGTCTGTTGGTTCCTGCCGTATCCGTAATTCTTGTCGTGCACGAACACCAGCAAGCCCAGCGCTCTCGCGATCTGCACGGTATGATCCGCGCTCTTGTCGTCGACCACAATCGTCGTATCCACGATGTCAGGCAGGTCGCGGACTGTCTTTTCGAGTGTTCTTGCTGCGTTGTAGGCGGGCATCACAACCACAACGCGCTTGCCGTTGATCACTTCCGGCTCCTTCAGGGCACGGCTATCCGGCTCTTTATAGCCCCACGATAGCACACGCCGCGGCCTTTCCGCGCCTCGAGCGGGTGCTTGAGATGTGGAAGTAAATACCGCTACGACGCTCTATTGAGCCTGCAACTGCAAGGCCGATTGCCGCGTCTGGTTGATGTCTTTCGACATCCGCACAGCCTGTTGGTAGGCCCAGGTGGCGTCCCCGTCGCGTCCAGCCTGGTGAAACGCTTGCGCTAGCAGGAAATAGTGCAGATCGCTCGGGTCGATACTTACCAGCCAGCCGAAGTAGCGAATCGTTTCGGCGGAGTCTCCGTTTTTCTGTGCGATCAATCCTAGGTCCTGGATTACCGTCGGAAAGGTCCGGTTCAGCTTCAACACTGCCTCAAAGCATTGCTTCGCCCGCACATAGTCGTGGAGCTGAAAATAAATCGTCCCGAGGTTCGCATACGCGGAGGCGCGAAGCTGCGCGTCCGAAGTCAGTTCCAGCACCGCTCCGTATCGCGTTGTAGCCTGCAACAAATCACCCTGTTCTTGTGCGTAAATTCCCAGATTGAACTCGCTGGTGGGGTCCCCGGGCTCAAGCGCCGCCGCCGTGCGGAAATGCGCAATGGCCTCATCGCGATTGCCTTGACGGATCAATGCGAAGCCTAGGTTGTTTTCCGCCACAAAACTATTCGGGCTGATCGCCAGCCCGTGACTCCACAGCGTAAAATCATCTTTCCAGTACGCCAGTTGAACGCGCGTCGCCCAAGAAAGCCCCAGCAACACCGCGCATCCAGTTGCCGTCAGAACCTTTGTGTCGATGCGCCACGCGGTCGCCGAGTCTGCCACTGCCCACACAATCATGATGAACACGCCGATCAGCGGCAAATAAGCATAGCGGTCTGCCATCGCCTGATTTCCCACTTGCACCAGTCCGATCATCGGTACCATCGTGCCCAGATACCAGAACCACCCCACCGGCAGATAGCGAGCCTCGCGATATTTCAGCGCCGCCCATGTAACGGCAAGCAGGAAGATCGTCGCCGCGGCAACCTGCCAGACCGCCAACGCGTGAGGATACGCATAGATCAGCGCCAGCCGCGACGGCCAGACCATTTTCTCCAGATAAAGTGCGTAGGAAACAAGCGCGTTCCCGACGCGCAAAAAAGGCGAAGCACGATGGATGGAGATTATTGCGCCGCCCGCTCTCTGCACCATCATCGTGAGGACTGCACTGGTCACCGCCAAAAGCAGAAGCGGAATTTTCTCCAAGCAAAGTCTTCCGGCGGAGTACGTGCCCGGCGCGAATTGTTTTGCGCTTCCGCCGGGCTGAGATTCAGCCTCCACCGAAAGCTTCATCCTCCCTAGTGGCCAGTAGTCCAGCAATAGCAGCGCGAACGGCAGCGTAATCACCATCGGCTTGGACATCAGCCCTGCCGCAAACAGTGCTGCAATCGCCAGGTAGCGTCCGAGCCCCGGCTTCTTCACGTACCATCCATACGCCGCCACCGCGAGCAGAAAGAACAGCATGCTCAGCACGCTCTTCCGCTCCGCAATCCAGGCGACGGACTCGACGTTAAGCGGGTGAACGGCAAACAGCGCCGCGACCATCGCGCTTCGACCCGGGTATCCCGTGAACCACTGCAGGATCAGGAACAATAACAACACATTCAGCGCGTGCAGCAACAAACTGGTGATGTGATGGCCCGTGGGATGGAGTTGAAACAACTGGCAATCAAGGGCGTGCGACAACCACGTCAGCGGATGCCAGTTCGCCTGCTCAAACGTCGTGAATGCCCAGGAAACCGTGGCCCAATGCAATCCCGCGCGCACCTGTGGGTTGTTGGTGACATAGCGGTCGTCGTCATAATCCACGAAACCGTGCCGCGCCGCCGGACTGAATACTGCCAAGGTGAGGATCACCAGCACGAGTCCGGCGATTTGTCTGGACTTGTCAGGAGAACGTAGCATTCGCCCCGCTTCCCGCCCCGTGAGCGTGGCAGCGCATCCGACAACGAAGAATGACGAAGAAAATTCTGTGCTGGCTCAAAAACTGAGTGTAAGACGCAGTCCAGCGCACGCAAAGCGATATGTCCCCGTTGCGTGACCTGATGGAGACTAACCGCGGGCCATGTCCAAACTAATTTGTGCCAAGCGATGAAGAATCTCTGGCCATTCGGACGGGCATGACGGTGCCCAAAACCCATGCCTAACCAGTCCCGCCGGACAACGACCGTGCCAGCCTCTCCTGTGCGTTATGACAGAGCGCCCGATCGCAAAACCCGTACTCTCGCACAGTCTCGGCGTCTGCCCTCGAGAACAGCGCTGGGTCCTATCGCTCTGACACTAATTGCCTTGGGAGATTGACAATAATTGTCATTCCGGTACGAGGGGACGATAGATTCATAGGAGGCTTGGCGTCAATCAACGCCGGGAAGTCACCGATAAATACCTTAGAATCAATACAGTAGATAGTCTTATGACCATTCGTGCCGTGCCCACTGCCGATTGGCACCCCCCTTGCACATTCTCAAGCGTGCTCTGGCACGAATTACTCTCTCAAGGAGATTACATGAAGAAGCAGAAGGGTTTCTCTCTTATCGAGTTGCTGATCGTCGTGGCGATCATTCTGATCATCGCGGCCATCGCAATTCCGAACTTGATGCGCTCGAAGATGGCAGCCAACGAATCTTCGGCCGTCGGTTCTCTCCGTACGATCAACACGGCGGAGGTTACGTACAATACGAATTATCCGACCATCGGCTTTACCGGAACGCTCACGCAACTCGGCGGCACGCCTGCAACTTGTGCGACTGCCACAGGTGCGACGTCGACCTCAGCATGCTTGATCGACAACGTTCTGTCTCAAGGCACGAAGAGCGGATACAACTTCGCCGTCGGCGGCACCACCGGTACTCCCGCGGTGACCTATACGTCCTCGGCTACACCGGTTGCTCCCGGACAGAGCGGTCAGCGGTATTTCTGTTCTGACCAGTCGGGTGTGATCTACTTCAACCTGGCGGCTGTTTGCACTTCAGCGAACGGCACCCCGCTGTAAACAGCGAGGTTCCAGTCAGAAAGCAGTTTGGCAGAGCGGGTCGTCCTCGACCCGCTCTGTTCTTTTCTGGGTTCCGTGCGTCCAGCATTCACTAAATAAGTTTGTTTGTAGTTGGGAGAGACTGTTTTTGTCTCCTACACCTAAAATCTGCGGTTTGTGCCCGACAATCGAATTCCAGCCGGCGCCAATAGTCCTTTGCGAATGAGCGGATTATGGCTGGCACACGCTTCACAATAAACTGCAGTTTGGCACACCGAATGCTCGCTAAAGGACGTTAAGGATCCTTTACTCCAGGAGAGTTTTGATGAAGAAGCAGAAGGGTTTCTCTCTTATCGAGTTGCTGATCGTCGTGGCGATCATTCTGATCATCGCGGCCATCGCAATTCCGAACTTGATGCGCTCGAAGATGGCAGCCAACGAATCTTCAGCCGTCGGTTCTCTCCGTACAATCAACACGGCGGAGGTTACGTACAGCACGAATTATCCGACCACCGGTTTCACCGGAACGCTTTCGCAACTCGGCGGCACGCCTGCAACCTGCGCGACTGCCACAGGTGCGACGTCGACCACTGCATGCTTGATCGACAACGTTCTGGCGCAAGGTACCAAGAGCGGATACAACTTCGTTGTCGGCGGCACAACGGGTACTCCGGCCGTGACCTATACGTCTTCGGCCACGCCGGTAGCTCCCGGACAGAGCGGTCAGCGGTATTTCTGCTCCAGCCAGTCGGGTGTGATTTACTTCAACCTGGCGGCTGTTTGCACTGCTGCGAACGGCACCCCGCTCTAAGCGCGAGGGTAACTTTCAGAAAGCAGTTTCGCGGAGCGGGTCGAGAAATCGATCCGCTCTCTTTTTTGTCCAGTTGGCCTTAGGATGCGGGGGACCCTGGGCGGCTGGAGACCTGACACTTATTGTCGTGCATAGGACACTTTGCGGCGTTCTCAGGTTCCGCATCGTCGGGAGAGAGTATCGCTCTCACGAATGAAGGACTTACGGAGGAGTAAAGGTGTCCTAGTTTGGCACGCCGCATGCACCATCTATGTGCAGGGAACCAGACCCAAGCGTAGCTCGTGTGTGGCTTGCTGGAGACAGCTCGAATGAGAGATCGACAAGCCGGGTTTTCATTGATCGAGTTGCTGGTCGTAGTCGCCATCATTCTGATCATCGTGGCGATTGCCATACCCAATTTTCTCCGCGCTAAGATCTCGGCGAACGAATCCTCCGCAGTATCTTCGGTACATGCGATCGACACCGCGGAAATTGCGTATTCCAGCATGTACGGCAACATTGGGTATTCCGTCCATCTGTTGGACCTCGGGACTGGCGGACTTACACCCTGCCCAGGGACTGCTACCGCTTCCTGCTTCATAGACCCCGCCCTGGCAAACGGCACGAAGTCGGGATACAACTACACTTATGTGCAGAATAATGCCGCCACTCCGGCTGTTCAATTCACCATCAACGCCGATCCCACGATGCCTGGTTACACTGGACAAAAGGGTTTTTATTCCGATGAAAGCAATATCATCCGCTACAGCACCACAGGATCGGCAAACATAAACAGCCCGCCAATCTAGGCTCTGCTGCTAAACTATTCGAGTGCGACTCGCTTTTGCTGTTCTGCTCGTATTCGGAACATTATCTCCCGCTGAAACTGCGGACGACCCGCTTCTGAAGCTGTTCGAATCCCACTACCACTCGGCGCAAACCCTGCAAGCCACCTTTCTCGAGCGGTACCGTGAAAATGGCGAAGTCTCCCGTGTCGAAGCCGGCGACGCCTACTTTCTTCGTCCCGGCAAAATGCGCTGGGATTACCAAGCGCCTGAAAAAAACACCTTCTTGGTCGACGGCAAGTACGTGTGGTTTTATTCACCCGCGGATCACACGGCGACGCGCATGTCCGCAAAACAGAGCGAAGACTGGCGTACGCCGATCGCTTTCCTCACCTCGCATATGACCTTGTCGCACCTGTGCTCGAAAGTTGCGCGGGCACCAGACGAAAATCCCGCGCGTTCCGCCGACTCCGTCTATCGTTGCACGCTCCGCGGAGCCAGGGATCCTGGCATCGCGTCCACGAAAGCGGTGCTGTTCGAGTTGACGCCACAAGGCGAACTCGGAAGGATTGTCATCCCCCAGGAAGGCGGAATCGAAATCGAGTTTTCTTTCACTGGTTGGCGTTGGAATCCGCCCTTGGAGAAAAGCGTATTTCAGTTCGTGCCCCCGCCGAATGTAGTGATCGTAGATGGCTTGCTACCGGATGCGCCCGGCTTGCGTCAGTAAACAGTAGGAGGAATTGGACTTGTCGTTTAGGTGGAGGAATCGCTGGTTCGCTTCCTCCCTTAACATCCGTATGAGGTAGACTAATAGGCTATGGGCGAATTTGTTTGCCGTGTCGCCGATGCGAATGGTCATGTTTTCTCTCACGTAGAAGCCGCGGCCAATCGAGACGAAGCGCGCCAGAAGCTGGCCGACCGGGGCCTGTACGTGTATTCGGTCGACGCCCGCAACACCCTGGTGAGCGGGTTGCTGGGTGTGCGCCGCGAGCGCAAAATCAGCGGCAATGATTTCCTGGTTCTCAACCAGCAGTTCAACACCCTCGTCAAAGCGGGGCTGCCCATTCTTCGCGCCTTGGATCTTTTGGCCACTCGCGCCAGCGCTCCCAAATTGCGCCCGGTCCTGACTCAGATTCGAGACCGCGTCCGGGAGGGGAAGTCGCTTTCGGAAGCTGTCGACGAAGCCGGTGTTTTTTCGAAGGTGTACTCGACGGCCATTCTCGCCGGCGAAAAGAGCGGCAATCTCTCCGGCGTTCTCGAGTACTACATCGCCTACCAGCGCGTCAGCACCAGCGTCCAGAAGAAGCTCGTCGCTGCCCTCGTTTATCCTACATTGCTGATCATCACCGCCACGATCATCGTCACCTACCTGGTGACATTTGTCGTTCCGAAGTTTGGTGAGTTGTACCGCGATCTTGGAGTGGACTTACCTACGCCAACAAAAGTTCTCATCGCGGTGACCGTCGACTATCGCCCGTACATCCTGGCCTTCATTGGCATTCTTGTTCTCACGGGCGTCGCTGTTTTTCTCTGGTCTCGCAGTGAACAAGGTGGAGTTGCCTTCGATCGCTTCAAGTTCAAACTCCCGGTCCTTGGTCCCACGCTCTTGAAATTCCAGGTCGCCCAGTTCTGCCGGACTTTGGGCACATTGCTCACCGGAGGCACGCCGTTGGTCGCCGCGTTGGCCACCGCCGCGGATTCTATTGGCAGCCGCTTGCTTCGCGGTACCGTGAATCAAGCCACTCAGATGGTGCGCGAGGGCGAATCGCTTCACGGCGCTCTTTCTGCGAATCGCGTCATGCCGGAAATGGCGTTGGACATGATTGAGGTCGGCGAAACTAGCGGTGCGCTGGCACCCATGTTGAATAGCGTTGCGGAATTTTACGAGGAGGAAGTGACTTTGAAGTTGGGCGCCCTCGTTTCTCTCATCGAGCCGGCGCTCTTGATCGTGATGGGCTTGCTGGTCGCAGGCATTTTGATTTCATTGTATCTACCCATTTTCTCGTTCTCCATCTCCGGAACGGGGAAGTAAGTGAGTATTTTTTATGGCCACCACTGATTCCAATCTTCCGAATTCCGCGCTCGGTCCGGGCGGACCAGTGGATTTGGAGCAGGAACGAGGGCAGGCGCGTCGCCTGGCTGCCCGCTATCGCTGCGGATTTATCGACCTCCAGGAACAACGCATCGATGCGGACCTGTTTCGAACCATCCCCGCGGACCTGATGTTCCGTTACAACTTTGTGCCTCTCGTGGTGCACGACGGCACGCTGGTCATCGCTGTCGCCGATCCGAGTATCGTCATTCTCAGTGACGAGCTTCCTCTTCTTCTCGGCAAGAAGCTTACTTACAAGGTAGCGACTCCGCGCCAGATCAGCGATCTCCTGAAACGAACCGAGCAGTCCCAGCGCGTACTCGAGCAGGCCACCGAAGCTTTCACCCTCCAAATTTCCAAAGAAGACGAAGAAGAAAGCGACGAGACCATTTCCGGTGATCGCCTGACCCGCGACACCACCGTCAGTCCCGTCGTTCGCCTCGTGGAAACCATCATCTTCACCGCGCTCGAACGCCGGGCAAGCGACATCCACATCGAAGCCCGCGACGCCGAAGTCGCCGTCAAATACCGCATTGACGGCGTCCTGCAACACGCCATGCAGCCCATCGCCAAGGAATGGCACTCCACGGTTCTGTCGCGCATCAAAGTCCTGAGCGATCTGGACATTGCCGAACGCCGCGTTCCGCAGGACGGCCGCTTCCGCGTCAAGTACAAGGGCCGTTTCATCGACCTTCGCGTTTCCATCATCCCCGCAAGTCACGGCGAAGATGCCGTTCTCCGCGTCTTGGACAAGGAAACGCTCTCGGAGAAATTCCAGAGCTTGAGCCTCGACGTTGTGGGTTTCTCGCCCGAGGAGACCAAGAGCTTCCGGCGCTATATCCGCGAACCCTACGGCATGGTGCTTGTCACTGGTCCAACGGGGTCGGGAAAGACCACCACCCTGTATGCCGCCATCAACGAAATCAAGTCCGACGAAGATAAAATCGTGACTATCGAAGATCCCGTCGAGTATCAGCTTCGCGGCATCACCCAGATTCCGGTTAACGAGAAAAAAGGCCTAACCTTTGCCCGCGGACTGCGCTCCATCTTGCGCCACGATCCAGACAAGATCATGGTCGGCGAAATTCGCGACCAGGAAACCGCCCAGATCGCCATCCAGTCCGCACTCACTGGCCACTTGGTTTTCACCACCGTCCACGCCAACAACGTCACCGACGTCATCGGCCGATTCATCAACATGGGTGTCGAGCCCTACAACTTCGTTTCCGCGCTCAACTGCATCCTCGCTCAACGCCTGGTCCGCCTCATCTGTCTCAATTGCAAGCGGCCAAAGAAACACACCAGTGTGGAATTGACGGAATCCGGTATTGATCCTGCGACCGCCGCCAAATACCAGTTCGCCGAAGGCGCGGGCTGTTTGGAATGCTCCGGCACCGGTTTCCACGGACGCAGCGCCATCTGCGAACTTCTGGACTTGAGCGACCATATCCGTGAAATGATTGTGGACCGCAGGCCGACTTCCGAGATCAAACGCGCTGCGATCACCGAGGGGATGATTACTCTCCGTGAAAGCGCCCTGAACAAGGTCCGAGCCGGCGTGACTACACTGCGTGAAATCAATAAGGTAACCTTCGTTGAGTAGCAGCACCGCACTTCGGGAAGGCGTTTACAAGGCTGACTTCATCCGCCGCGCGATGCGTTGGCTGGACGCCACGCCACATCCGCTTCTCGCAATCGAAATTGCGCCGGAGTATGTGGCGGGTGTGCGCTTCGCCCGTGCCGGATCCCACATTTCCTACGACGTCCAGGAATTACCCAAGGGCTGCGTCATTCCTTCGGCGATCGAGTCCAACCTCGCAAACCCGGCGGCGGTGAAGACCGCGGTTTCCAACGTCTGTCAGGCGTTGGGCGCAAACGACGAAGATGCCGCCTTACTGTTGCCGGATCCCGTCATCCGCGTCTTCGTTCAGCACTTCGACGAATTTCCACGCAGTGCCGACGAAGCGGTTCCCATGCTGCGCTGGAAATTAAAGAAGAGTGTGCCCTTCGAAGCCGAAGAGACGCTGCTCTCCTACATGCGCCAGGCGCCCCGGGCCGAGGGCGTCGATGTCGTCACGGCCATCGCTCGGTTGCGCATCGTCAAGGAATACGAAGGAGCCCTGCAAGCCTCGGCGCTGCGCCCTGGCGTGGTTCTGAGCACAACGCTCGCGGCGGTCAGCCTGTTGGAAGACCACAGGCCCACCTTGCTGGCGCGTGTCGCGGGAACCTCGCTTACCACTGCGATCGTTCGCGATGGCGTCCTGGCCGGATACCGCTGCACGGAACTCCCCGTTCATGCCGACTCCCTTACTCCGCATTTGCTCCTTGAGGAAATCTATCCCTTGGCGGCCTACTATCAGGATACCTGGCAGGAAGGAATTCAAGCGGTCCGCGTGGCTGGACTTGCCGGCCGTCTTCAGGAATTCGTCAAACCGTTGGAAGATGAATTTAAGTGCCCGGTACGTTCCCTGCTGGGTGCGGCGGTATCGGACGGAACTCTTCGCGCAGAGGCGCGGCCGCTCGCAGACCATGAACTGGACGGTCTGGTCGGCTGGATGATGCAGCGCGAATAAGGAGAATCGACACGGAATCCTATGTACGTCGGACTTAACCTTGCCACCAAACCGCTGGTCAGCTATCGGCGATTCTTCGTGGGCACCGCCTTGCTCGGCGTGTTCGCTGGGCTTCTCTTCGTTTATCTCGGTTGGCATTTCTACAGCCTGCGCAAAGCCGATGAGGACTATCGCGCCCGCCTTGACAAAATTCAGATCGAAATGGCGCGCTTAGAGGAACAGCGCAACGAACTGGAGCGCTTTTATGCCCGCGATGAAAATCACAATCTCCAGGATCGTGCCAAATTCATTGGCGGCGTAATCGAAGCCCGCAGTTTCAACTGGACCAAAATGTTTATGGACCTGGAACACACCCTTCCTCCCGGGGTCCACGTTCTGAAAATTGATCCGAAGCTCGAGAACGGGTCGGCCGCGGTGAGATTTATTGTCGGCGGTTCCTCGCCGGACGCGAAGGTAAAACTGCTGCGTGCGTTTGAGGACTCCCGGTCCTTTACACACATCGAGCTCACCGCCGAAGGTCTCCCCAAGCCGGGCAATACGGGAACCGATGTCTTTTTGATGGAATTTTCCGCAATCTACACGGGTATCTGAGCATGGAAGACTTTCAGACAAAGAAACGGCTTATCATCGGTGGCCTGGCAGTGTTGTTGCTTGCGGATGCCGCCCTGCTCTATTTCAATTCCAGGTTGTCGTCGCCGGCAAACGACCGGCAGCTGGTAATCGCCTCGCAAACTCGCCAATTGGCGCTGGTCAAAGCCGACGTCGAGCGCGCCACTAGGATTCGCGCCACGATTCCGGACATTTTGAAGAACTTCGACCAGTTTGAGACCACTCTGCTGCCCGCCTCGAAAGGCTATTCCGTCATTCTCCAGGAACTGGACGATTATGCCCGCGACACGCACCTGCTTGTGGAAGAGACCAGCTATCGAGAGAAAGACGTGGCTGGGCGCAACCTCAGCGAATTGTTTCTCGATGCATCCGTCAGCGGCGACTACAACGGAATCGTCAATTTTCTGAATCATTTGCAGCGCTCCAAGAACGTGTACATTGTCGACTCTCTTGCCGTGGATACGGCGGAGTCCGGCCGTGGCCCAGGCGGAGCTTTGCGCGTGTCGCTGCATATTCGCACGTATTTTCGGAAGGCGTGATGGTTCTGACGAAGCCACAGAAAGAACGGATCGTGCTGGCCGCCTTGCTGGTGGTGGCGGGATTGGTCTGGTTCTTCTACGTTGGCAAAAGCAACACAACCAGCGGCAACCTCGCCAAGACGGGAGCCTACACGCCCATCAACGCCGAGGATTACACGGTAATCTTTAAGGAGATGGGTGAGTCTCAATCGACGGTTTATAAATCTTCGGGCCGGAACATTTTCATCGCCGGCCCTGCTTCCGCTTCCCCTTCCGATGCCGGTCCGGTCAAGGCGCCGAAACCCGAACGTCTCTTGCCCACTGTGCCTGTTCCCGTGCAGCCCCCGCCGCCAGTCCTTGCCATGAAATTTTTCGGCTACGGCTCTTTGCCGACCAACGGTCCGCGCCGCGCGTTCCTGCTCGATGGCGAGGAAATTCACATCGTGGAGGAAGGCGACACTGTCCAGAACCACATTCGCATCACCCACATCGGCAACGACCGCATCGAATACGAAGATACCGTCACCGGAAAGAAAAATTCCACGAACCTGGAGCTGCCACCTCAAGGATGACTCAAAAGATGAAACGTCGCAGGCAAATCCGCTGCGCGCGCCGCGCCGAATCAGGCTATGCCTTGATTCTCATCATGTTTTTCCTCGCCATGCTGATTCTCCTCATGACCGAAGCCGCGCCAACGGTGCTGAGCTCCATTCAGCGCGAAAAAGAAACGGAAATGGTCTGGCGCGGGAAGCAATACACCCGCGGCGTCCGCATGTACTACCTCAAAATGAATCGCTTTCCCACTTCTCTCGACGATTTGACCAAGCCTAAAACCGGCATCCGTTTCATGCGCCAGGCCTATAAAGATCCCATGAACCAGGTCGATGGCTCCTGGCGTTTGATCTACGTTGGGCCGAACGGCCAGCTCATTGGCAGCTTGAACGATCGCACCATCAGCATCTCAGGTGTCGGCTCGCCCATGGCCGGTGCACAGGGCGCCGGCGCTTTGTTATCCTCCGGGAATAGCACGAGCCTGACAGGTTTCGGTGCCAATTCCCAGAACTCCTCCGGATTTGGCATGAATCCGTCGGCGGGAACCAATCCCAACGGCGCTATGGGAACAGCGTTGGCGAACGGCACCGCCCCGGCAAACTCCTCGGGTAATGCCGATGACCCGGCCAATCAGGATCCTACCCAGCCCCACTCTCTCGCCGGGCCCATGGACGCCAGCAACACCATCGGCGGCAACATCATCGGCGTCGGCAGCAAAGTCAACAAAGCCTCGTTCCTGGTCTACGAGAAGGCCAAGAATTACAGAAAATTTGAATTCATCTGGGATCCTTCGAAGGACACCACCGTCGGCCGCGCTTCCGCCGGCATCGGAAACCAGAACGGCATCAACCCCGCAACTGGCAACGGCGCGAATCCGATGGGCAACGGAATGTCGAACGCGCCTTTCTCTCCAGGAAGCAGTCCTGGACAAGCTCCAACCCAGAATCCAAATCAAAACGGCATCAATCCCGAACCGCCTCTGCAAGCCCCGCCCCCAAGCTAAATCGTAGCGCCAGGCCTTCCGGCCGGGTTATTCTTGCTCTTCGGCCGTTCTTTAGGAGGTGGGGGCTTCAAGCCCCCACGTAAGAGCGTTTCCCTGGAGTCGGGCTTCAGCCTCGGAAGATTTTGCCTCCGACTTTTTCCGCATCCTCTTAAGCCGATGCTCTTCGTGTGCGCGGGCTGTTTTCGCGCTAGAGAATCCCAACCTCAACCGATCGCTACCCCGCCTGTTTCAGCGCCGTCGTCTCCGCCTTGATCTTCGCGTAGCTCTTCGCAATCCTCTGCACGTACTTCATGGTCTCCAAATACGGCGGCACACGCCGTCCATACTGATCTACGCGTTCCGGCCCGGCGTTATACGCCGCCAGCGCCAGCGTCAGGTTGTGGTATTTCGCCAGCAGCTCCTTCAGGTAGCGCGTGCCGGCGTTAATGTTCTCTTCCGGATCAAAAATATTCTTCACGCCGTAGTGCGCCGCAGTTTGGGGCAAGAGCTGCATCAACCCGCTCGCTTTCTTCGGCGAAACCGCCTTCGGGTTGAAATTCGATTCCACCGCCACCACGCAATGAATCAGGTCCGCGTCCATCTCGTATCGCTTCGCCGCGGCGCGGATGAACTTCTCGAACGGCGTCTTGTCATTCAGGGGTTCTTCGACCGGATCGAAAACCTCTTCCGGCTCGATGCCGACAATTTCGCTCAGCGGCACCTCGGCCACGCCGCCCTTCAAGTGCAAAATGTAGCGATCCGGCAAAATCTCGTAGCCGGTCACATCCAGCCGCGCTCCGCTGCGCAGCACCACGTAGTCCGCGCGAGCCGCACTGGCGCTCGCCAGCAGCATCGCCAGAATCGCCAACGCGCCGCAAAAAGTGGGCCGTTTTGTCACGCTCATCCTGGGCGTTCCGCCAGCGCGAACTGCTCGATCGCCACCGCCACGCCATCCTCGTCATTCGACGCGGTTACGTGCCACCCACGCTGCTTCAGCTCGGAAACGCAATTTCCCATCACCACCGGGACTCCAGCAAAGCATAGCATCTCCAAATCGTTGTGATTGTCTCCGATGGCCAGGATTTCCTCCGGCGCGATACCGCGAACCGCTGTCCATTCGGCCAGCGTCGCGCCCTTTGTGATTCCAGCCTGGATCACGTCAATCATGGAAAAGTCCTTGTCTTCATACACCGTCGCGGCCGCGGCAAACTCCTCGGCAAATTCCAGGCGCCGCAGTGTCGATTCCGCTTCCCGCATCCTCGCCACCGAACCCGCATACATCACCTGAATGGGATCCTCATTCAAGCAGCTCTCCAGCGGCGCCGCTTCCGCCAGATATTCGCGGTTGCGCCGGTAGTAGTCGCCCCGCGTCGGATCATCCCAGTCGATCGACTGCAGCATGATCTGATTCGCCTGCGGCCGGTCGAACACCACTGCGGTCTCTTGTCGCCATGCTTCGGTTGCCACAACCACACGCTTGGCCGTCTCTCGCGGTAACAGGTGCCGCAGCAACGTCTCTCCCTGTTTTGTCCGTACCAGCGCCCCGTTATTTACAATCATCGTCAGCGGCGCCGCGATCTTCCGCGCCACCGGCATGGCAAAGTCGTACCTGCGCCCAGTCACCAGCGCCACCTCAACGCCCCGCCGCACCGCCTCTGCAACCGCCGCCCGGTTCGCTGCCGACACTTCCAGCTTGCTGTTCAGCAGCGTCCCATCGATATCCACCGCAATGAACCGAATCGCCATCTCGCCGCATCCTGTCAGGTATTTCAACGCAACCATAAATTCCGTCATTCCGAACGGAGTCCGCGAAGTGAGGAACCCTCTGCGCCGCGGTTCTGCGGACACATTGCCGCAAGACTCCATTCTACTCGCAACCGCCATGCCACCTGCCGACACCCTCAGCCACAAATCCGCCAATTTGGATGTGCTAAAATCCCGCTTCCATGGCCACGCATCGCCTCTACTACGACGACTCCTTCCTGCAAAATTTCACCGCCCGTGTCCTCTCCTGCCTGCCGATAAATCCGGTCTCCACGCCATCCGGCGCCATACCGGCCTGGGAAGTGCTCCTGGATCAAACGGCCTTCTACCCCTCCTCCGGCGGCCAACCCAACGACCTCGGCCGTCTCGGCGACTCCCGCGTCCTGGACGTCCGCGACGATGGCGACGAAATCGCCCACATCATCGACCGCGAACTGTCCCCCGGCACCATCGATGGCTGCGTCGACTGGGGACGACGCTTCGACCATATGCAACAGCACACCGGCCAGCACCTGCTCTCGGCCACGTTTCAGGAGCGCTTCGGCCTGCCGACCGTCTCGTTCCACCTCGGCAGCGACCTGTGTACCATCGACCTGCGCGGTCCGGAACCGTCCCCGGACGCCCTGCGGGGCGCGCAGCGCGCAGCAAACGCTGTCATCTTTGAAGATCGTCCTGTGAACGTCCGCTATGGCACTGCCGATCAACTTGCCCAGAGCGGTGTACGCAAGGAAGTCGATCGCAAAGGAATCCTCCGCGCCGTCGAAATCGAAGCCGCCGACTTGCAACCCTGCGGCGGCACGCACGTGAAGAGCACCGGGCAGATCGGCCTCGTGCTCGTCCGTCGCTGTACGAAAATCCGCCAGGACTGGCGCGTCGAATTTACCTGTGGAGGCCGCGCCGAGCGCATGGCCACCTCCGACTTTCATTTGTTGCGCGACATCGGTGACCGGTTGACTTGTTCCCCCGATGAGGCGCTCACCGCAATCGAAAGAGCCACCGCCGAAAGGGATGCGGCTCTCAAAAATCTCCGTGCCGCGATGGAACAGCTTGCCGGAGCTCGCGCCAAGCTGCTGATTGCAGCTACCCCTCCGGCGAATGACGGGTTGCGATGCGTTGCCGCGCTCCTGCAGCAGGAAAGCCCTGACCTGCTCCTACCGCTCGCCACGGAACTTGCCAAAAATGAAAAGACCGTCGCTCTGCTCGTCCATGAACCTACTGGACAGTTGGTCTTTTCCCAGTCCATGGCCGCTGCGGTCGACCTGTCCGCCGTTCTGAAACAGCTGCTTGCCACGGTCCCCGGCAAAGGCGGCGGGACCCGCGATTTTGTTCGCGCAAAGCTGGCGGATGCCTCGCAATCCAGCTCCGCATTGACGCTGGCCACGAAGCTCGTAACCGATGTCTGAATCGGAGGAAAAATGAAACTGCTGGACAAAGCTTTGCCGCTTGTTGCAGGAACTTGCATAACGGCTGCGCTAGCCACGGCGCAGATGGCCCCACAAAAACCGGACCTCCCGCCGGAAAAGTGGACCGGAAAGACCATCATGTTGATTGGCGCGCACGCGGACGACGATGCGTTATCCCACGGCACGTTGGCGCTGCTGCAGGCCCACGGCAATCAGGTCTACATCGTGACGCTGACCACCGGCAACGTCGGCACGCAAGATCCCAAACTCTCTCGGACGCAACTTGCCGAAATCCGCCGCCAGGAAGAAATCGCTGCCCTCGAGGCACTCGGGATCCCCGCCGATCACTACATCAACCTCGGCTACGACGACGGCCTACTCGAATTCGAAGACCGCAAGGCCGTCGTGGAAAACCTCGTGAGGTGGATCCGCAAACTACAGCCGGGCGTCCTCTTTGCCTGGGATCCCGGCAAAGTCTATCAGCGTTGGCACAAATCCGACCATCGCGCCGCCGCCTATCTCGCCGCCGACGCAGCTCGCGCCGCAATGTGGCGCCTTCTCTTCGAAGGCCAGATCACCCAGGAAGGGTTGAAAGAATTCATGATCCCCGAATACATGTTTTACAACGACACCGATTATCAGGACGAAAACATCTGGGTCGACATCACTGAGTTTGCGGAAAAGCGCGTCAACGCCGACTCCCACTACATTAGCCAGTTTGGCCCCGGCTGGAAAAACTATAATCCAAATCCCACCGAAGCCGAGGTGCAGCAGATGAAAGCCTGGGCTCACGACACCATTCGCACCAGGGACGGCCACCCCGTCGAGGGCTTCCGCTATTACCGCGGCCTTCCGGACTCCATCGGCAAGTAAAGCCGCCCGTAGCACACGCTTCACGGCTTACTGAACTCCCCGGCTCTTTCGGAGGTGGGGTTTCGAGCCCCCACGGAAATTCGCTTCCGTGCGTCGGGCTTGGTCGGCCCTGAAGATTCTGCGTCCGAGTTTTTTCAGCGGGCTCAGTCTGTGTGTTCCACCCTGGGCGAGCGTGGAAGAATCTGCCTTGCTCTTCTTCTCCGCAAATCCTCTGTGCCTCCGCGCCTCTGCGTTATCTTTCCTACTCTTCTCTTTTCTCTGTACCCGGTGCGTTCCTACCAGTGTCCTCGGTGTTAAAACTCCTCCGGAATGCGTTCGATGCGCCCAAGCAAAAACGCGTAACCCGCGATTCCCAACAACAAAATAACGGCCGCCGTCACAAACGCCGCAGCAAACGAGTGGGTCGCGGAGACGATATAGCCCGTAATGATCGGCGCCAGAATGCCGGCGATCTGGCTCGAGCAATTTGCGATACTCGCCAGCGTGCCGACGCTGTCCCGCGGAGCAATCAACGAGGGCACCGTCCACGCTACCGGCGCGGCCGCCGAGAGCCCGCCGAGCGCCAGGCTAATCCAGCAAAGCGCGGCAACCGCGCTACTGGGATGCGCTGCGCCAAATATTGCCAGCCCGAAACCGGTACCGATTATCAACACCGATTGCCGCACTCGGTTCGCATTGCAACCCCCCCGAATCAGCGCGTCGACCAGCCATCCACCCACGAAAAGATCCGCAAACGTCGCAAACAGCCAAGGAGCGCTGGTGTAAAACACCGAATGCAGCAGATTCATATGATGGGCGATCGAAAGATAGCTCGGAAGCCAATTCAGCAGCAGGTAGAAGCTGTAGTTGTACGCGCCCCAGCCAAGCGCCAATCCATAGGTCTTCGGCTGCCGTAGCAAATAACCCAGTAAGGACCTTCGACTCACCGGGCCTCGGCCCTCGGGTACCGCACCACCTCTCGTGATGTAGTCAAGTTCGTCGCGCGAGAGTTGGCCGTCTTCTCCCGGATTCCGGTAAATGAAATAAAAGAGAAGAAAATAGAGCAAACTCAGGAGTCCCGTAGCGGCAAACGTGAATCGCCAGCCAAAATGCAGCAGCAACAGCCCGAGGAAGGGAACTCCAATCGCCGAGGAAAACTTCGCCGCGGCGTCCGTGATCGCCATCGCCAGGCTTCGTTCGCGCTCCGGAAACCAGCACCCGATCGCTTTGGCATTGGCCGGAAAAGTGGGCGACTCGGCAACCCCCAAAAGAAAGCGCGCGCCAAAGAACACGCCCAGCCCCGGAGAAATCGCCGCCCCAAACGAAGCGACACTCCAGAGCAGCGTGCCGGCGCGGCCAACCCGCCGAACGCCGTAGCGGTCCAGCAACATTCCCGCCGGCATCTGCATCAGCGCGTAAGTCCAATTGAAAGCGCTCGCCAAGTAGCCGAACATGATCAGCGAAATGCCAAAAGAAGCGTTGAGCGCCGCTTGCGAAACGGAAACATTAATGCGGTCGAAATATGCGATGACCACTCCGAAAGCCAGCAGAAACGCCACGCGCCACCGGCGCCGGGGAATTTTCGCCACGTTAGAATTTATTTCGGACAAGCGCACACCTGGAGCAGGACATTGCGCGGGAGGCAAGGGAAGTGCGCATAATGGAGCATAGTCTCGCACGGACTTCAGCGGGCGGCAACGCAAGCGGCGATTGCGGCGGGTGAAGAAAATGACAGTTGGACAAGGATTTCTGGATCGCAACCTCCCGGAAGACGAACTTCAGGTGCTGATCGCGACATCGGCAACCAAGCTGAGCGTCGACGGCAAGCGCGTTCTGATCATCATCCCCGACGGCACCCGCACCATGCCGATGCCGCAGCTATTCCCAATTCTCCAGGAGCAAATCGCCGGGCGCGCCGCAGCCTGCGATTACCTAGTTGCGCTCGGCACGCATCCCCTGATGACCGAGGATCAGCTTACGCGCCTGATGGGACGCCCAGTCAAGAACGGTGTCTGCGATGGCGCCCTGGTTCACAACCACCGCTGGGATATTCCGGGTACTCTGGTGGAGATCGGGACGATCCCGTCAAAAGAAGTGCAAGCCGTTAGCGGCGGCCTCCTCTCCGAAGCCATCGCCGTCAAAATCAACCGCATGATATTTGACTACGATCAGCTCCTGATTTGCGGCCCGGTTTTCCCGCATGAGGTCGTCGGCTTTTCCGGCGGTAACAAGTATCTTTTTCCCGGAATCAGTGGCCACGAAATGATCGATCACACCCACTGGTTGGGCGCGCTGCTCGGTAGTTACCGCCTCATCGGAACGGAATCGACCCCGGTACGGGACCTAATCGACCGCGCCGCCGCCAAAATCAAAGTCCCCGTCGCGTGCATGTCGCTCGTCGTGGCGAAAGAGGATATCTTCGGCTTTTATTTCGGAAGTGCTCGCGAGGCTTGGAAATCAGCCGCCGCGCTCTCCGCGCGGAAACACATCGAATGGGTCGACCAGCCTTTTCGCCGTGTACTCGCCGTAATGCCGGAAATGTATGCGGACCTTTGGACCGCCGCGAAGGGCATGTATAAGGCGGAGCCCGCCATCATGGACGACGGCGAAGTCGTCATCTACGCCCCGCACATCACCGAGTTCAGCTACACCCATAAAGCCCACATCGAACAGATCGGCTATCACTGTCGCGACTATTTTCTGAAGCAGTGGTCCCATTTTGCGGATGTGCCGCGCGGCGTGCTCGCCCATTCCACTCACTTGCGCGGAGAAGGCGCCTTCGATCCCGGTACCGGCCTAGAGCGCGACCGCATCCGCGTCACTCTGGCCACTGGGATTTCTGAAGAGCGCTGCCGCCATATGAATTTGGGCTATTTGGATCCGGGCGCGATAAAGCCCGAAGAATGGTCCGGCCGCGAAGCCGAGGGCATCATGGTGATTCCACGCGCAGGAGAAACCCTTTACCGCATCCAGCAAACGCGAAGACCCATCTGAGGACCATCGAAGGTGGCCCAGTTTATCTGCGCCTGACCCGTCGCCCTCGGCCGATGTAGCACATAGGCTTCAGCCGGTAGGTCATCTCGCCCCGGGCTTCAGCCCGAGACGCGAAGCGTCCCTGAAGACAATAGCCTTCAGGCTTGCGCTTGCACTGCCTTCTTGGCCTCGGCGCTATCGTAGCTTTCGCCGTAAATCGCCGGCACTCTGCCGCCCATCGCCCGCAGGTACGTCGAGAGCTGCCCGCGATGGTGAATCGTGTGAGGCAACGAGAAATTGAAGTAAGCGACTGCAGGCAGCTGAAACAATCCTCGAAAATCGATGATTTTGGTTAACTGTTCACCGGACAATTCGCCAAGCTGCTCAAAATTCCTCGCAAACGAATCGCCGTACCACTGGCCGATCTCGGCGGCCGTCCGCACGCTCTCCGGCCGGTGAATGGGACTGAAATCGAAGGCACCGAAGACGATGCCGCCGTAGAATCGGTGCTCGGCGGCGACAATGTGCCAGGCAAGCTCCATCGCCGTCTTCGAAAACGGGTCAGGCTTGTAGTCGAGATGCGCTTGCGGGATCGCCTCGATAACCGATCGCGTGCTGCGATGCTCGTTCTTGACTGTAGGCAGGGTATATTGCAGAAGAAATCTGGCGTTTTCCGAATTAATAGGAATCATACGGTACACCTCAAGGAACAAAGTTCACATGGGCTAGTTGGATGCGGCAGGCCCGTCAAAAGGTAGCCGCGTTCAGCCCGGCTTGTACGGCTGCAGTAAATCTCAAGGCTAGAAAAACCGTGTCCGCACTCGGTCCGGCAGGTTCGCCAGATCGACCAGCGTCAAAAAGTCAATCGTCTTGAACTCCCGGTCAATCGCCGGCGGTCCGCAAATCCGTCCGGAGATTTCCAAGTACGCCCGAAACAGCCGCGGCGGCCTCGGAGCCTGCACTGGCTCTCCCGTTGCCCGGCAGTCATATCCCGGTTGCGGCGTGGTCTGCAGCCACGCCGGCACTAGATACTTCTTGCACAGGGATTCGTACATGGCGGCGCCGAGATTCTCGTCTTGCGAAGAAATCGAGCTGCAGCCGATCAAATAGCGCGAATCGTTCCGGGTGGCATACACGGCAATGCCTTTCCAAAGCGCGTGAAGCACCATGATGTTCCGGTAGTCGGCGTGAACGCACGCGCGTCCAAGCTCCAGCACTTCGCGCCGCACGCGATCGTAGGGAGAAAAATCGAAAAGCTGGTTGCCGTAATAGCCCAGGTTCTTGCGCGCCACCTGGCCGGTCTGCAGGCGATATGTGCCGACAAGTTTGCCGGTTTCCATGTCGCGGACCATCAGGTGCTCGCAGAAAGTGTCAAAGGGATCGACATCTAGGCCGGAACGGTCGGAAGTGGAGAGCCCTTCCCCAAGCTCCAGATTAAAAACGTTGTAGCGCAGGCGCTGGCACTCGACCAGATCCTCCGGAGACTGTGCAAGTGTGACCCGGAAAAGGGAAGTCTCGGTTAAGAGTGGATCGGCTGTTACCGTTCTCACAGTTGACCTCGGACAGATTGAGTTTCACTTGGGCCAGGTTACGAGAATGTTGCATCTACATCATTTTCGTATTTTCGCAGTTACTGATTAGGAACAAAGCCTCCTGTCCATAATTTTACCGAGAAGGGGCTGTGAAAGAAAGGCTGGCGTCCGGATACGTCAAGATACAGTAATGGTAGGGGCGGCAATCGCCGTGGACGCCCGCACAATGAGTTCCGGCTTGACCACGATTTCCTTCGGATAATCGCTCTGCCGTGGCGAATTCACGCGCGTCAGCAGCGTTTCCGCCGCAATCACGCCCATCTGCCGAAGCGGCTGCCGGACGGTAGTCAGCCCGGGATGCTGATAGGCGGCGCTCTGAATATCGTCAAAGCCCACCACGGAAACGTCCTCCGGCACGCGCTTCCCGGACTCGCGCAGCGCCTGAATCGCCCCGATGGCCGAAATATCGTTAAACGCGAAAAGCGCCGTAAACGGCACTCCCCGCTCGAGCAGTTTCCGCGTGACGCCGTAACCCACCTCGGGCGACGGAGAATCACCCTCGAGCTGAATCGTCAGCTGTTCATGGATATTGATTCCGAGCTGCGTGGCGACGCAATGCAGCGCCCGCCAACGAATCTCCGTGTCCGAACTGAAGTCCTGCCCTTTGATCATGGCAATGCGTGTGTGTCCGGATTTTTGAAGGTGCTCTAAAGCAAGCTGCGCGGCTAGATTATGGTCGAGAATGATGTTGGTCACGCCCGCGACTTCGCGATGGCCCGAAATCGCCACTGCCGGAAGCTCACTGGGTGCGGTCAACACCGTATCGACCGCGATGATTCCTTCCACGGCGCGCTGCTGCAGCAGCGACGGATACTCCTCGATCAGATCGGCGCGATGACGGTGACTGACGACAAAATAAAAGTATCCCTCTTGTAGAAGATGGTCCTCGATGCCGGAGAGAACCAGCGCCGCATACCCTTCGCTCACCTCCGGAACTAGCACCCCGATCGTAAAGCTGCGCTTCTGCCGCAACGACCGCGCCATCAAATTCGGCCGGTAATTCAGTTCCCGGGCCGCCGCGCGCACCCGTTCCTGCGTGGACGCGGGAATCGATTTCGCGCCCGGCGAACGATTAATGACCAGGGAAACCGTGGCGGACGAAAGGCCCAGATGCTCCGCCAACTCCTTCAAGCTGATCGAGGAGGTGCCTGCTGGGCGGCCGTTTGCGGCGTAATTTCCTTTTGCACGTACCATGGGGTCTTGCCGCGTAGTTTGTCACAACGCATGCCAGCCCGGCAAGGAGCGCGCGCGCCCGCTGCGTTTCTCTTTGCGGGTTTGCACGTCGACTCGATGCATCGCGAAGGAAGCACGCGACGGGGTGACCCACACGCTCGCCTTGAGCGACGAAAGGCCGGTGTTCTGTGGGGTCTTGGGTTTTCTTGCCGTTGTAGGCGCCGTCTTCTGAGGTGGGCGGTTTCTCGGTTGGCGCGCACCGGGCCTGGTTTCGGGGTACTATCTCAACCGTCGGTCCGGCTCATCCCGACCGGGCAATCGCCGCGACCAGGCACTTTAGCGGTAGTCTCGGAACCGATGATATGATAGATTGTAGCTAATAAATCGATTTATCGAGTCACTGGCCGGGTTCGGAATCGGGCTGGGTGAGGCCAGGCGCTTCCGCTTCACGGAACAGATTGCGGCATAGGACCCGAAAAGTACGAGTTCAAATGATATTGTCAAAGCACTGAACAGGAGAGGAATTTCTTGCTGCCTCAACACCTCCGCCCATTGGTTCTGGTCAGCGTCCTCGCGTTCCTCCTCTCTCCGGCCATCGGCGCACAGGAAGCCGTTCGCGCCGCCGAATCCCGCGCTCTCTCGGTGCGATCAAATCTGGCCGAACCCGCCACCGAAAACAAAGTCGAATCGCTCCTGAAGCAAATGACCCTCGAGGAAAAGGTCGGCCAATTGGTGCAATACTCCGTGGGAACACCGACTGGGCCGGGGACGGGCCGCGGCGATTACCAGGACATGATCGCCAAAGGGCAGATCGGTTCGTTGTTCAACTTGGCCGACGCCCGTGAGACCAACAAGTACCAGCGCATGGCGGTGGAAAAATCTCGCCTGCACATCCCGCTCTTGAATGGCGAAGACGTCATCCACGGATACCGAACGGAGTTTCCGGTACCGCTCGGCTTGGCATCCACCTGGGATCCGCAAATCGTCGAAAAGGCGGCAAGGATCGCCGCGCAGGAAGCCTCCGCTTCCGGCGTCCGCTGGACGTTCTCTCCCATGGTCGATATCGCGCGCGACCCGCGATGGGGCCGCATGATTGAGGGAGCCGGCGAAGACCCCTACCTCGGAAGCGTCATCGCGCGCGCCTATGTGCGTGGCTACCAGGGTCCAAAACTCAACGCGCCGGACACCATGGCGGCTTGTGCTAAACACTATGTCGGTTACGGCGCTGCCGAAGGCGGCCGAGACTATAACACCACGGAAATTTCCGAGCACACCCTCCGAGATGTGTATCTGCCGCCCTTCTACGCCGCACTTGACGAAGGCGGCGCGTCCATCATGAGCGCGTTCAATTCGCTCAACGGCGTTCCAACCACCGCAAATGCCTTCACCCTTACCCAGGTCTTGAGGAGAGAATGGAAGTTCCCCGGACTTGCCGTCAGCGACTGGGATGCCGTTGGAGAACTCATCCCCCACGGCATCGCCAACGACGGCGCAACAGCGGCTTTCAAAGCATTCGCCGCCGGCGTCGATATGGACATGGAAAGCAATCTGTACCACGAACATCTCGTGGACCTGGTGAACGCCGGAAAAGTTTCCGAAGCGCAAGTCGATGAAGCCGTGCGTCGGGTGCTTCGCGTGAAATTTGCTCTTGGACTCTTCGACAATCCGTTCACGGACGAGGCGCGGGAAAATCACGGGCCTTTACCAAACGAAAATCTGGATGTGGCGCGCATCGCCGCGGAACGCTCCTTGGTGTTGCTTAGAAATGAGCCGCTCGGCTCTCGCCGTGTCCTGCCCCTGAATGGCGAGATGCACACGGTTGCGTTGATCGGCCCGCTCGCGGATGACCCCGGCGAAATGCTGGGTTCATGGGGCGCGCACGGCCAAGCCAAGGACGTAGTGACGCTAAGAAGCGCCTTCACGCAACGCTTGGGCGCCGACCGAGTGAAATATGCAAAAGGCGGTGAAATCACAACCGCCACCGACGAACAAATCAGCGCCGCCGTCGAAGCGGCCCGTTCGGCGGATGTAGCCGTCCTTGCCTTGGGCGAGGACGCCGGCGAAATGACCGGCGAAGCAGGCTCGCGCGCGCACCTCGTCCTTCCAGGCCGCCAGGAAGAGCTTCTCGAAAAGGTAACCGCGACAGGCAAGCCCGTCGTCTTGATTTTGTTCAGCGGACGTCCGCTGATCTTGAATTGGGCCTTCGAAAATGTCCCGGCTGTCGTCGCCGCGTGGTTTCCGGGGGTTCAAGCCGGACCCGCGTTGCTCCGTACCTTATACGGCGAATCGGTCCCGAGCGGAAAGCTGGTCGTCAGTTGGCCGCACTCGATTGGCCAGATCCCTGATTACTACAATTCGCTGAACACCGGCCGGCCCGCGGGCAATGCCGATCTGAGCCGTCCCCCGAAGGAAGGCACCGAGAAATATCTCTCGCGCTACGTCGATGAACCGAACGCCCCGGAATTTCCGTTTGGCTACGGCTTGTCCTACACCGAATTTCGCTACTCCACACCGGAAATCAGCGCGACAAAATTAAACGCCAAGGAAATGACCGAGAATCTCCAGAGTCGCCCGGCGGATACAAAAACCGTGTTGATGGTGTCGGTCAATGTAACGAATTCAGGAAAAGTGCCAGCCGAGGAAGTGGTCCAGCTCTACGTCAGCCTACGTGGCACAAGCGTCGGCGAACCCGTCCGGGCCCTGAAAGCCTTCGAACGTGTCGCGCTCGCGCCGGGCGAAACGAAAAGGGTATCCTTCCCGCTCAGCTCCGAAGCCTTTGCCCTGTGGGACATTCACAACCAACGAAAAGTCGAAGCCAGCCGCGTCCGAGTTTGGGTCAGCCCGGATTCCCGCCGCGGCCAGCCCGTCGAACTCGAAATCACCGAATAAGGAAATCTTTCATTGCCCCAATATCCGGAAGGGTCATGGGAACGTAAAACCTGCTTTCAGCTCGCAGCGGTAGTCTTTCGCCTGGCTCTTCTGTGACTGGACTTCGCAATTTGCCCAGCTCAGCAGCACAGACGGTCCCAAAGGGAACACAATCATTGTGCCGTTGAGATCGGCTTCAACACTGGGACCTTGCGCGGTCGAAGGCAACGAGAAGTTCAGGGCGCGTCCGAAAATGACTGGGTAAGCTTGCTGCACAATATTCTGCATCTGAGTTCGAAATACCTCGGCTTGGAACAAAAACGTCGTGGTGTCGGACCAATCACGCACGGAGACGTAAATCGTACGGCCGCCTCGGGAGAAGCCGTCGAATTCAATGCGAGTGAAAGCGCAAGGGCCGGCAATGCACGTCACTCTGGCATCCCGAAAAACATTTCCTTGGCCGGCGTCGAGGGCGGCGGCCCCAATCTGCGCTTTCCATTTTCCATCACTCGAACAAGGGGGATGATTGTCACAGGGAACATTGGCCGTATTCACTACTTGAAACGTTTTCACCGCGCTTCCGACGTTTTCTGTCGTCATCCTTTCGGTGGAATATCGCACCAAGACGTTTGTCACCTTTGTTTCGCTCTGGTTCAGCGACCGCTGCGCGTCACTGAGAGCGGGCATCATCCGCACGACAAATAGCTTATCGCCTAGCGTCTCAACCAAATCGAGCGGCAGGAAATCAGGATGCCGGAAGGCAAGCCGGATCGGCTGCCCCATTTTCGTGCCAGACCGTAGAGTGAGAGCGAAGCCTCCCGAAAAATTAGACTCCGTAGCGCGAGGCGCCGATCCATCGAGCGAGCTTATTGCAACATTGGCAATGGGCGATTGTTTTCGCGTGTCAGCGTCCAGCTTGACGACGGCGCCTCTTACAACCAGCGGCTGTCGATATCTCCTGTATAGACGGATTCCCATCCTCGTCGCAATCACAACTGCACCGATGCCGGCGACCGCAAGAACGAACGCGATTATTTTGCGGTTGCCAATCATCGTTACCTCCCACGCACCTCTTCGAAATGATTCTAGCTAAAGGCAGACGCGCTCGTATATCTTGTCACGAGCGGTGGAGATGCGATATAAGGTACTGCAAGCTGCAATTGAGGTCGAAAATGTCTTTCGGGTCAGGAGCAGCCACAGTCAGTTGAGAAGCGCGGGAGATAAGAGACTGGACAATGTGTCGCGCCGGTTGTGGCTGAAACAGACTGCCCGCGCCGGACTGGCTGTCCCCATCCTAAACCTAAGCTCTCTCTTTGATCGTAAGCCGGCCAATCAACAGGTTCCTGCCGCCCCGGCGGAAACGAAAGGCTCACTTTTTTCGAAGGATGACGAAGCGCTTCTCGATCAAATTGAAGAAGCAAGTTTTCGGTTCTTTTGGGATCAGACGCATCCGGAAACGGGCATTGTCCTGGATAGGTGCAATGCCCACAATCCAGTCACAAACGAATTGGGTAGCATCGCGTCGACAGGTTTCGGGCTGACCGCTCTTTGTATTGGGGAAAAGCGCGGCTATGTCATGCGTCCGAATGCCGAGGTTCGAGCTATCAACACGTTACGCTTCTTATGGAAAAAACTGCCCCACCATCGCGGGTTTTTCTATCACTTTGGCAACATAAATACCGGCGAACGGCTTTGGGATTCGGAAGCCTCTTCGATTGACACCGCGATCCTGCTCTGCGGCGTACTCACCTGCAGAGAGCATTTTGACGACCCGGAGATCAAGGAATTGGCCCTTGAGATTTTCAACCGTGTCGATTGGAATTGGCTTTCGGAGGATACGCCGATACTTCCTCACGGATGGACTCCAGAAGGAGGCTTCCTGCAATATCGCTGGGGCGACTATAGCGAAATGATGATGATGTACCTTCTTGGCCTTGGTTCTGCGAGTCATCCGTTGCCGGCTGAAGCATGGAATGCCTGGAAACGGACTTTGTTTGAGTACGACGGGATTCGCTATATCGGATCTTTCGCCCCGCTGTTCATTCACCAATTTTCTCAAGCTTGGTTCGACTTTCGCGGCAAGCGTGACCGTTACGCCGACTATTTCCAGAATTCCATTCTTGCCACCGAGGCTCATCGACTTTTCTGTCTGGACCTGGCCCGCCGATTTCCGACCTACACCGATGACCTGTGGGGTATCACCGCATCGGATTCACAGAAAGGCTATGTGGCGTGGGGTGGTCCGCCAGAGACCGGGCCGATTGACGGAACCGTTGTTCCTTGCGCTACTGGCGGCTCACTTGCGTTCCTGCCCGAAGCAACCATGCGCGTCCAGAGGAACATTAAGAACCGTTATGGAGACAAAGCTTGGACCCAATACGGATTCGTGGATGCGTTCAACCCGATAAATGGCTGGTATGACACGGACGTGGTGGGAATCGACACTGGCATTACGCTAGTTATGGCAGAGAACGCGCGCACCTCTTTCGTTTGGGATACATTCATGAAAAACCCTGAAGCCCGGCGGGGTATGGAGCGTGCCGGATTCAAGCCGGAGCCACCGGCAAATCCACCGCCTAGTTCGCCAAAGGCATAACGCCGCACCTGGCGCTGAGGTTCTTCGGCACTTCAACGCGTAACCAACAACGGCTGCTGCCCATGGCTCGACGAAGAACTCACGGGAACTGTCGCTTTTTCGTCCGACCAGTCCAATTCGGCCACGTGGTCCCTCGGAAGCTTTTCCTGCAGTATTCTTTCCGTCGCGGCGACCATAGGCTCTGCGTGGAATCTTTTCTGCATGGACATGTCGCACAACACCGTCGCTGCGGCCACAAGAATCATTCCCTGGTGGTGCGCCATCCAGCAGCGTACGATCTCGCCCGACTTACTATTCGCCACTCGGGTAGGCGTGAAGTCGCACGCGTCATAAAAGCCGTAGGTACCTACCCATCCGTGTGACTTCATGTCAAGGATGTTCTTAGTGGCGCTCTGAGAGTCTACGAGCAGAGCGAGGAAGGAGGAGTACGGCGACACTACCACATCGTCGCCATTCTCGCGGTGTAATGCCAGACACTGCACTCCAAACGCATGATACCGGTAGTGACCATCTGGATTTCTTTCCGAGCAGGATGCTTCGGAGATACCCCAAGGAATCTCCTTCGCCGCTGCAAAACTCTGATGTACCCTCACCGCCGTTTCGCTGCATTCCTCGAGCAAGGTATTCGGATAGGACTTCATCCACAGCGACGGCAACAAATATTCGAACATCGTGCCCGTCCAGGAAAGCAGAACGCCGGCGTTTTTGTAGCTACGCCGTGCCCTCCCGAGTTGGAACCAGCTTGCTTCCGGAATTTCTCCCTTCGCAATCGCTACGAAAACTGCGGCGCGGGCCTCGGACGCCAGCAGGTCGTAATGAGCGACGTGCAGAGAGTTCTGTTGCCCGTCAAAACCGATAGAAAGCTGCTTTTTCGTAGAGTTATAGAGAAAATCGAATTTGACGGTTTTTGCGATCCCGTCCATCGCCTCGGCCAGATCTGTGAGCCTGGTCGCAATCGATTGCGTGTTCGCGGCCGCGCTTAAAAGCGAAGGAAGCAGTAGTTCCGCCGCCGCGCGAATTTCTTTTCCCGCGGTTTCGTCCAGAATGATCCGCTGAACTTTTGTGACAATCGAATCTTGCATAGGCGGAAGCGATTGCAGTGTCAAGCCTTGAATTTTGAACCGCTCGGCAATACCAAATTGAGCGCGGTAAGCTTCAAAAGACGGCGACAGCCAGGGCGCGAAATCGTTCAACATGTCCTGGAGCGCCTTAATTCTTGTGGACAGTTCGCGCGCCCACCACCGCACGTCGTTTACCACCTCTGCGCGGGAAATCTTCGCTTCGAGGGCGATAGCGTCTTCGTGAATGGCCGGCAGGGAATAAGGCCAATCCTCGACGCGGCCCACCGATTTGATCTTGAGTTTTAGAGCGTAAATCGAGGACACCACGCTGCGGTGCGATGCGTCAGCGGCAAGAAGGTCAAGCATGGTCTCAAGATGATCGCAAAGGCCCTCGATGAGAGCGTTACGAAACAGCGGTGTTCGAGTTGCTTCCAGGCACGCTTGTTTTAGCGTCCACAGGCAGCACACAAGATTGCCATTGTCGACGGTCGAGATGAACAAAGGTGGCACCGGCTCAAGTGTGAGCGTGTCGTACCAGTTATAAAAGCTCCCGTCCGACTTCGGCATTTTCTCCATTGTGTCGTGCGTCTTTTCTATGTCGCCAACGAACTCGGTCAACGTGGACCAACCGAGGTCGTAGGCTGCAAGCCTGGAGTTCAAAACGAACCCAAGATTGGTGGGCGATATGCGGTGCGCGATCATCGTTCCGTTTTCTTGGACAATATCGGGAATCAACCAATTCTCACCGGCATTGCTGAATTCGCGGAAAAAGCGCCACGTTCGAAGCGAAATACTGCGCAACATGGTGCGGTCCTTCTCGCTAAATTTGTTGCCACTCGTCCAATACGGCATGTTCAACCAATCGCAGATGGTCTTTGAGCAGCCCCACAGACCTAGGAACGGCAAAGCAACGAAAATAGACGCCGGCCGGATTAAGACAACCAGCAGTTCAATCACCAGACAAAGCCACGGAGTCCAATACAAACACGTCTCTACCGGCGTGTTTTTGCTGTTGGTCGATTCGGCGTCGGCCGCGGTTTCCCATTGCAGCAGCCGTTTGCGCGTAACCATCATCCGGACAAGCGTCCGCCCGATGGCGTCGAGCGTCACCAGGCTTTGATGGAAGAGAAGCGCAACCCTGAACAGAAGCGCCGCCTGCGCGTTCCAAAAGTCGGAGAATACGTCCCTGGTCGACTCGATGAGCGAAGAAAGGCGCGCTGTCCTCACCAATGACACGAAGAATTGAATATAAACCGGCATGGAGATGGCGAGGAGTGCAGCCAGCGCCCAATAAAGCGCCTTTCCTGGCAGCACCAGCCACCCACACAGGATCAGGAGGAAAAACGAAAACTCTGTCAAGCTGCGCCGGATGTTGTCGACAATTTTCCAGCGCGACACCAGCCGCAGAGGATTGTGCACCAGACTACCAGAATGGTCAGGCACTCGCGGCAGTAGCCAACGAATGATTTGCCAGTCACCGCGAACCCAGCGATGCTTTCGCCGGCTGTATGCGCTCACATGGGAAGGATAATCGTCGATGACTTCAACATCCGACACTAAACTTACCCGCGTATATGCGCCCTCGAGTAAGTCGTGGCTCAAAACCGTATTGCACGGGAGTCGGTCATGCAGGACTCGTTGAAAGACTTCTACCTCGTAAATGCCTTTCCCGGTGAAAATTCCTTCGCCGAAAAGGTCCTGATATACGTCGGAAATCGCTCGTGCATAAACGTCTAGTCCCGCATCGCCGGAAAAGATTCCAGCCAGGCGCGATCGATTCTTCGATTTCACACTGATTTCGACGCGCGGCTGCAGAATCCCATAACCTTCGACGACGGTATTTGTAACCGGATCGATGACCGCCCGATTCAGCGGATGGGCAAGCGCGCTGATCATTTTGCGCGCGGAATCTCTTGGCAACTGCGTATCCAGGTCAAGGGTGATTACGTATCGGACCGCCCGCAGCATCGAAAGGTCGCCGACGGTGATCGCGAACTCGTTACTCCTGCCGAGAAGTAGATTGTTCAGGTCAAGCAGTTTTCCGCGTTTGCGCTCCCAGCCCATCCAGGTTCGTTCGGAAGTGTTATAAGAGCGGTTCCGGTGAAACTGGAAAAATCGCCCCCTGCCTTCGCTGGCATATTTGTTGTTCAGCCCCTCGATCAGTTTCGAACAAAATGTTGCCAGGGCGTCTTTCTCGTCGAACTGCTCCATCGAATCCGGCGGATCCGTAAGAAGCGCGAAATGGATGTTCGCGTCGCGATTTCCCTGGTCCCGTACTTCCAGGTCTCTCACCGCTTGTTTGACTTGTTCTTCGCTGCCAACAAGCATCGGAATAACGACCATGGTCGTGCTTTCCGCGGGTACGGCTTCGGAGAAATCCATCCGTAAGGACTTCTTGGGCGGGATCAGCATCGTCGTCAGCAAATTCATGCTCGCGACAGCACATTCCATCGCTGGCAAAAGAAAAAGCCCGAGCTCGTACCATCGGAGCGCTCGCAAGCCGGGAATGGCCGTAAACAGGGCTGTTGCGGCGAGCGTGAGCAACGCGATTCCGCTAAAGTAGAAAGTATTGGGCCACTCTAAGAGAGTATCTTGCACCGCTTCTGAAATGGGGGGTCGATACCCGATGGCCTGCTTGAGCGCGGTCTTGCCTTCACCTAAGAGATAGAAGCCAACATGGGATCTCCGTTGCCGGGCGCGTTCGGTACAGTCCGCATGGGGCTTACGCGCAAATTCCAACGCCGCGGTTGCGATGTCCTGTTCGCTGCGCTGCGAGTGCTCGGCCAGTTTTCTAACCGTGTCCCTGTAGATCGTGCGGGTCTCGACGTCCATCCACTGATATTGGGCGGCCGGATCGCGGCGCAGGATTTCTTCGGTCACGCTCGCTTCCTGGAAGATGCTCTCCCAGTCCAGTTCAACGACCTGTTCGAGGCATGGCACCAGTGTGGCAAGCCGAGTTTCGCCACTTTCCGACGCAATCACTGGCTCAACCGTTTGTATCTGGTATGTTTGTTCGCACCCGTTTGCCACTTCTGCGATCCGCTCCAGCAGTGCCAGTTGCAGGAAGGCCTTGAAATTCCAGAGTTCTCCGATTTGGAAAGCCGAATCTTTTTGTGCCTGCTTCAGAAACGCGATAAGCGTATCCTCGGAGACTTCGAAACGGGCAGTTTGCAGGAAAGCTTCTCCCGCAACGTACGCGCGGGGAAGAGACTTCGAATCTGCGGTTACCGCCCGTGGCAGCTTCCGAACTTCAGCGAGGCTGCTTTGCGTTTCTTTCAGAGAAGTCTGGATCAGGGTCTGATGATTGGCAAAATAGGCCAGGTCGCCTTGCGGAGGTTCCTGCCGTTCACGCATGTGCGCCGAAGCAATACGGATGTCTTCAGCGGCCTGTTTCCATTTTGTTTCTAGAGCGGATCTGGGCTGTACTGGAATTGCTCTCCACGAAGAAACCTTTGACCGAACGCTCGCCAGGGGCTTCTTCTGATCGACGCTTTCCAGATTGACTACAGCGGCGTCGCTCGCTGCGTCGGGTGGATCGGCCTTTGAAACGCCCAAGAGGCCTGGTACTTGGGTTAGGTCTGTTGCGCAATGATTTGTGGTAGCCATCCGTGAGTCCCTCAGGATTTACCGATAATTTGCCGCTTGTAGCTCGAACATCTCCGCATACCGCTTACCGGTCTTCAAAAGTTCCTGGTGCGATCCTTCCTCTGTAATCTTTCCGCCTTCGAGTACAAGGATTCGATCTGCCATCCGCACCGTTGAGAATCGATGAGAGATCAACAAAGACATCTTGTTCGTCGTCAACTCCGCGAAGCGTTGAAATACTTCGTGTTCGGAACGAGCATCGAGCGAAGCCGTCGGCTCGTCGAGGATCAAAAGTTGCGCATCCCGCAAATAGGCGCGGCCAAGGGCGATCTTTTGCCACTGTCCCCCGGAGAGGTCGATGCCGCCCTCGAAGCGGGTACCCAAAACCTGGTCGTACCGCTTGGGCAGTTGATGAATCACGTCGTCTGCCAGGCTCTTCAGTGCTGCCGACCGGATACGGAACGAATTGTTTAGTTCCTCGATTCGTCCGATGGCGATGTTTTCGGATGCGGTCATTTCGTAGCGCATAAAATCCTGAAAGATCACTCCAATTTCCCGCCACAGATCCTCGATGTCGTATTCCCGGAGGTCGACTCCGTCGAGCAGGATCTGCCCCTCGGTGACGTCGTACAATCTCGTCAAAAGTTTCACGATCGTGGTTTTGCCTTGGCCATTTTCACCCACCAGCGCGATGCGTTCGCCGGGTGCCAGTCGGAAATTGATGTTTTTCAATACCGGGTGCGGATTTCCCGGATAAGAAAACGACACATTGTTGAACTCAAATCCTTGCTTGATGGGACGGGGCGCCATCAAAGCGCCAGGTTTTGAAACAATCTTCGGCTTAAGCGCGAAGAAATCCAGCAAGTCTGTCAAAAACAACGCCTGGTCGGCGATGCCCGAAAAAGTCGTGAAAAGTGCTTGAATGTTAGTGCTGGCGCCGGCGATTGCCCCGGCCAAAAAGGTCAGTGTGCCGAGAGTCAACGCGCCCAGGACTGTTTCGTAAATCACGTACGCATATGTGCCGTAGTAGCCAAGCGTTCCCAAAAGTGTCAAAAGTGCCCCGAACAACAATTTGCGTTTCTGCAAACTCACGGTCTGACGATGCAGTTCATCCGAAAGGCCCGTGTACCGACCCACGAGGTGAGGCGCCAGGCCGAAAAGCTTCAACTCCTTTGCGCTTTCCTTGCTGCCGCCAAGGATCCGCAAGTACTCCATCTCTCGGCGTGCGGGGGTGTGTTTGAAATTCAGCGAATACCCTAGAAATGCGAAGTGTGTTTCGCCTAGGAAGGCTGGAACGATACACACGATCAGGGCGAGGAGAATCCACGGAGAGTAAAACAGAATACTGGCCGCCAAGCTCGCGGTCATAATTGCTTCTTGAACCAGCCGGCCGCTCGCCTGGATCATTGCCAGCCGGTCGGTCCCTTGTACGCGCGCGCGATCCAGCTTGTCATAAAAACTGTAGTTCTCGTATGTAGCGAGGTCCAGGCTCGCTGCGTGCCGCATGATCTGAGTGCTGATGTAGCGCGTATACTTGTCGGCCAACACGGCGTCACAGAAATCAACCAAGCGGGCCAAAATTGTTCCAAGGCACGCCAAACCAAATTGCAGCGCAACGAGCCACCAGAACATTCCCGGAAGCGGTTTGTGCAGCGAAGTCAACAGGTAGATAGAATCGATGATTACCTTCGTGACCGCCAGCATGGCCACGGGCAACAACGCGGCGACTACTCGGCACGCAAGGCTCGAGGCGACGACTTTAGGCGCGGCCTTCCACACGATGCTAAAAAGCGGGGGAATGTTCCGTAAAGCGCTTAGGCGGTCACTCCATGTCGAGGGCGCACTCGGCAGCTTTTCGGTCGGAGCCGTGCCTATGTCTACCGGATTCGGTTCGGAACGGGTCATCGCATACACCACAAAGCTGCGACCACGATGGTCATGTTACTTCCTCTGGGGTTGCCATGTTGTGCTTCAGGCGACTGGGTTCAAGCGGAATCCAAAATTGGGCGACCTTGAATCTAACGTGGGCGGAAATCTTTGTGCCTACTTTGTCAACCCCCGCCGGATGCAGTGGCACGTCTAGTGCCATTCTGAGATTGCTGTAAGTGATTAACATCATGAGTCTTGTCGTTCGAGAGCACGGACTTCGTTCAATTTACTTGAGGTAAATATTCTCGCTCCGTGAAAGTTCTACCGAACAAAAACCAAAGACCGTCTTTTTTTCGTGCGGAGAAACCGATTCCGCCCCGCATTACAGAAGAAAAACCCTGAAAAACAGAGCGACTTAGTTTTAGTACCCGGTCCTCGTCTGCGCCTGCCAGCTATTACCATCATGAATTTGGAACGGTTATAGAACTAGCTGGCGAAGGCCATTCTCATAAAAGTTGCAGAGCCGACCAATTTGCTTTCGAGGCTGATACCATACCCATAACGGAATGTTCATGGCGAAAAACGATCCCGGCCTTGTGTGCAAGCCATTCATGACGGGCGGCGAAGTTCGGCTCCCCAATGATAAAAGTTGGTTTTCATCGGGCATGAGACCATGCGGCGGTTAGCAACGCTGCTGGGGCTGGTTTTATTGACGCTTGTGCCGCACGACAAGCTAGCACCCGCTCCCCAAAGCGCGAAGTCCGACGGCTCCATCCAGTTCGAAGAAATCGCCGAGAAAGCGGGCCTGCGCTTCGTCACTGCCACCGGAAACACCGAAAACAAAAATCAACCGCAGACCATGGTCGCGGGCATCGCCCTGTTCGACTACGACGGCGACGGCTATCTCGATGTCTATCTGGTCGGAGGAGCCGCAATCCCATCGCTCGAGAAAGAATCGCCCGCCTACTGGAATCGTCTGTTTCATAACAACCATGACGGTACCTTCACCGATGTCACTGAAAAAGCGGGACTCGCCGGAGCTGGCTACGGCAGTGGCGTTGCCATCGGCGACTATGACAACGACGGCTGGCCGGACCTTTTCCTCGCCAACGTAACGGGCAACCAGCTCTTTCACAACAACGGCAACGGCACCTTCAGCGATGTAACCGCCAAAGCGGGGGTAGCAGGCGGAAAGCTCAACGGAAAAAAGATGTGGTCGGTCGGTGCCGGCTGGTTCGACTACAACAACGACGGCCTTTTGGACCTCTTCGTCGTCAACTATTGCGTTTGGGAAGTGAACAAGGATCCATACTGCCGCGTCAAGGAAGGCGTGCGTGGCTACTGCCACCCCAAATACTATCAGCCTACGCACAACACCCTCTATCGCAACAACGGCGACGGCACTTTTACCGACGTTTCCGAAGAAACTGGCATCGCAAAGCAATTCGGCAAAGGCATGAGCGTCACGTTCGCGGATTACGACGGCGACGGCTACCTCGACGCCTTCGTTGCCAACGACACCACGCAGAACTTCCTGTTCCACAACCTGAAAGGGAAGAAATTCGAAGAAGTCGCCCTCTCCGCCGGTGTCGGGTACGCCCAGGACGGAATCGCGCGTTCAGGTATGGGTGCCGATTTCCGCGATGTCAACAACGATGGTCTGCCGGATATTTGGCATACCGCCGTGGAGCACGAGCAGTTTCCTCTGTGGATCAACGAAGGCAAGGGAGAATTTCAGGACATGACTGTCGCCAGCGGCCTAGGCGAAACAAGTGACATGTCCGGTTGGGGCAACGGCATCGCGGACTTCGACAATGACGGATGGAAAGACCTCTTCGTGGCCCGCGCCAACGTCATGGACAACATCAGCGAGCAGAACCCGGCCCGCCGCTATCCGGAGCCAAACACGATCTTCCGCAACCTGGGCAACGGCAAATTTGCCGACGTAAGCGCCCAGGCTGGGCCGGACCTTCAGCGAGAAGGCGCGCACCGTGGTGTCGCCTTTGGCGATCTGGACAATGACGGGCGCGTCGACATGGTCGTTTCCGTATTGAACGGCCCGGTGAAGCTCTTCCATAACACCACGCAGAACAGCAATCACTGGATCCTGCTGAAGCTCGTGGGAACGAAAAGCAACCGCATGGGAATTGGCGCTCAAATTAAGATCACCACCGACGACGGCAACAAGCAATGGAACGAAGTCACCACCGCCGTTGGATATGCTTCGTCGAGCGACCCGCGCCTCCACTTCGGCCTCGGAAAAAACGAAAAAATCAAAGAAATCGAAATCCGCTGGCCCAGCGGCATCAAACAAACCCTAAAAAATGTCAGCGCCGATCAAATCCTGACCATCGAAGAGCCAAAATCCCCTTCTTCGTAGTGGCGGGGCTTCAGACCCGTGCTTTTCGTACCTCTACAGTCCTTGTAGCACAGAATTCCACTTGCCCTGACGCACAAACGACCTGTGCGCCATTCGCTGTGGCACAGGCACCCTTGCCTGTGCTTCCGCTTTTTAGGAGGAGGGGGCTTCCAGCCCCCTCCGTGCCTTCTGCGCTTCCCTCTGTGACCTCTGTGTGAAACTCCTTCCGGTTACGCATTCGCTCCATCAATATCCAGCCGCCGCCTCTCCCGCCGTCTGCTGGCTCAACCTCTGAAACGCCTCCCGCGCCTTCTCCGCCTCCAACTTCCTTCCCGCGCGCGAATAAGCCGACCCCAGTGCAAAGTAAATCTTCGCATCCTTGGGAAAAGCCTTTTCGGCAATCTCTAACTGCGGGATCGCCTTCGCGTACTGATCCACGTCCAGATAAAGCAGCCCCAGCAGATAATGCGCGAACGCAACATGCGGATTAAGCTGCACCGCTTCCTCGGCATACGGAATAGCCGCGGCGGAATTTATCTTGTACTGCGCCGCCGCGATTTCCAGTCGCGAATTGATATCCCTGGGATTGTTCTGGATCTCCTGCTGGAACTCCGCCACCGCTCCCGGCACGTCGTTGCTCTCGACAAGAAACTTCCCGAACACGTAATGAAGGTTCGGATACTCCGGATATTCGGCCGTCAGGTCAACATACTCCTTGCGTGCCGCGTCATATTTTTTTTCTACCGTGATGCACGCCGCATGTCCCGCGCGCTGCACAATCGCCGCTCCCGGCGAACCCTCCGGCGGCGCATCCTTTGGCGAAATACGGAACACCGCCCATCCGAGAGCCTGCACTACGTCATCATTCGGTACCGAGTCTCGGCACAGCGCGCCAAGGGGCGTTTCCGCGGCTCGATACTTACCCGCGCGCAGAAGAAGGATTCCATCGTGATAAAGCATGACCAGTCGCAATTGAGGATTGGTAGAGATTTCCAGGCTCTTGGCTGTTTCAAGATGCTTGAGCGCGGCGTCATCCTGTCCCAATTCAAACTCGGACAGTCCCAGCATCGCGTAAGCCGTGCCGTCCTTCGGAGCCAAAGGCAGTAGCTGCCGAAAAGCGCCGGCAGCCGACCGGTAATTGTTTCGGTCATACTCCAATGTCCCCAGGGACCACCATCCCTCTGCCCATTTTGGCCGCATCGCCAGCGCCTTCTTGTACAACGAAACTGCCTCATCGAGTCGATCCGCATCACGTGCCGCCGCCGCACGCTGCGCCACAGAATCAAAGCTTTCCGTCGCCGGTTTCGTTTGGGGAAGGGAACTAGCCCCCAAAGCAAGCACAGCTGTAAACGCGAGGAAGCGCCAATGCACCCAAGCCGCCATCGTAAGCTCCCAACCCCTATAGCGCCGTGCCTTCTTGCCCGAGCTTCGGGGGGCAGGCCGGCATTTTCCGTCTGAACAAACCTCACCTTCGAAACGCCATTGTAAGCCCACACCCGCACCCCGTGTAGCGCCGTGCCTTCAGGCCGGCATCTTCCCCCTCAGTAGCAGCATAGGCTTCAGCCTGTAAACGCCCCCTGGAGTGTGGGAGCCCAGCTTCCGCCTTTCGCGATCCCACCACTCTCAGAACACCACAGCGGCAGCCCTGCTGCCGCACCCGCTTCTAGCCTCCTGCAAACTGTAACCCCCACCGCCAGGCAAAAGAAAAGCTGCCGACGAGAATGCTTCCCGGGGTGAGGGACTCGTTGGCAGCTTTTTCTTCGTCACCACGGAAGCGCCAGAGGGGACCAGCGCCTCCGAAAAATGTTTAGAAGCTGAACCGCGCCTGCAACTCCATCGAGCGAGAACCGAGCGCGGCCTTCGGATTGCCAAAGTACGGATCGGTGATGACGTTGTCCATTTGAGTCGGGTCCATATTCAGGTTGTTGAAGAGGTTGTAGACGTTGGCCCGGAATTCCATCCTTGCGCCCTCGCCGAGCACCTTCATCTTTGGCAGTCCGAAGGATTTGCTGATCGTGGCGTCCACGTCAATATACCGTGGCCCCCGGAAGCTATTGCGGCCGACTCCCGGCGCCTCCGGAATCGGACACGTCTCAGGGTAGGGAAGTGTGCATTGCGTGTAGGGGGGAGCCGTGAAGTACGGTGCGCCCGCAGTTGGGCCACCGGTGGTGGTGATCCCCGTAAAGTTCCCGTTCGGTTTTTCGAACGTGCTGATGCTCTGGCTGCTTCCCGCCCCGCCGGCGTAGGTCAACGGACGGAACTGGAAGAGCGAGCCATTCGGCGCTCCGCATCCGGTGTTGTACGTAATGCTGCAAATATTGTTGCCGTCGATGTTGGTGTAGATCGGCGTCCACGGGAAGCCGGAGTGCCAGTTGAAAATGCCACTCAAAGACCAGCCGTCCACGATCTTCTCCATCCAGTTGTGGCTGCTATGGAAGAGAGTAGGTTGCCAAACTCCCCAAACCTTAAACGCGTTCCGGATGTCCCAATCCGACGGACCCCACGCAAGGTTTGGGTTCCATTGATATTGGTCCACGGCATAGGGCTGAGAGCCCTGGTCCATGCTCTTTGCATACTGATACTGGACATCCAGTTCGAATGACCTTGAAAACTGGTGCTGGACCGAGGCAAGCAAGGCATTGTAGTTGGAGTTCGCGTCGTTGGCGTACCAATCCACATCGCTGATCATTGGATTCAGCGCAGCGCCCGTCGCTCCCAGCGTCTCATTCAAGTTATATTGACGCGTGAGATGGTGAGTCGAGCTGCCCTGATAGCCCAGTGTGGCAACCCACCCTGTCGCGACTTGATACTGCGCCTGGAGTGAGTAGCGATAGGTGTACGGTGTAGGGAAATACGCCGGGAAGCCCGTGCCGCTAATCGGCGCCCCGCTGACCGGAATGTTATTTGCATTGAACGTAGTCGTGGTGTTCGGATTTGCCGGATAGCAGCCGAAACAATGGATGGTGCTGGCCGCTTGATAGAGAATCTGCGACCCGGTTAAGGTAGGAGCGAACGACAAGAATGGCGGATTGCTGCTCCCATTCAGAGTGATCGCTTCTTCCTCGCCTGTATAGCCGATGCCGAAACCGCCGCGAATCACCAGGCGGCTCCCCACATCGTGATGAAACACGGAATTCGGGCTCCACGCGAAGCCGAGTTGAGGGCCGAAGTTCCCGGCAGTCGCATTGTAGAGATTTCCTCCCTTGCGGAAGTAGAGTCCTGTGAGGGCGGTAGACGCGGTGTTTCCCAGCTCTAAAGTGCTCAAGTTGCCGTTCTTTTCGCTTAGCGGACCGAAGTAGTCATACCGCAGGCCCATCGTAAGTGTCAGATTGGGTTTGAACTTGTAAGTGTCCTGAATGAAAAAGCCATAGAGATTGGCTCGGGTATCCTTGCGAAACGCCGCGGGAACGCCCGTGAGAGGATCGAAGGTGCCATTCTCCTGGTAAGGCGCGTCGTTCAGAAAATCCCAGAAGTTATGGAAATTGTAGGAGGGCCTCGCGGACCATGGCGCTTCCTGCACGAAAAGAAGCCGGGTCACTTCGCCACCGAACTTCAGGGTATGACTTCCAAGGACCTTCGTCGCAACGTCCTTTGCGCTGTAGGTCCACTGATCGAAAACGCTCGGTCCCGGAGGCCCGAAATAACTGTTCCCCAAGTTGGCGCTGCCAATGTTGTCGACTGTTGAGGTTGGCAGTCCCCAAGGCTCTTGGGGATTGTCGTTGATTTCATTCCAGCGCCAGCCCGCGGCGTTGAGGCGTACCTCGTTCAAAAAAGTCGGCGAGAACGTGTGGTCCCACAAGCCCGTGAATGCCTGGTTCATGGCGTCGTGGTGCCACAGGTTGGCGGCCCGCACCGGACCATTGTAGCTCGTGTTCTGCACCGGTACGTCATAAACGCTGACTGCCAGCAAGTCCTTGCTGGTAACGTTGAAATCCAAACGGCCGTTGTACTGGGCTTCGGTCACCGAGCTTGGGGAAGTAGTGCTGACATCCATCATGGTCGGGATCGGATTCGCCGGATTTAATCCACCACCTACACCTGGATTCGTCGTGCTCACCCATGTCGCATCCGAAGTTCCCAGAGGTGTCGTCAGCGGAGAACCAAGATCCAACCCCTGGCCCGGCACCGTAATGCAATTCCCGACCTTGGTTGCGGCGTTGTATTCGACCAACCCAACCCCGGCGCAGCTCGTGGCCGCATTGCTGATAATCGCGGAATAGGACGCGCCTTCGCCCGGATAAGTCAGGAACTGAGACGCAACACTGCCAGACGGCGCCAACTTCAGAAATTGCGGAGTCTCATACCAGCCCGTGCTTGTACTCGTGGAATTATTGCGAATCGTTTCATAAGCAAAAAACGCGAAAATCTTGTTCTTCCAGATCGGGCCGCCAAGGCTGCCGCCGATCTGGTCGAATTTGGCCGTGTCCTTTTGCAATCCTCTCTCCGACGGTGTCCCGGCCGCTTCCGAGGAGATGCCGTTCCAACGTTGATAGGCGTTGAATCCCGGCTGGCTGTTTTTGAAAAAGGCGCTTCCGTGGAACTGGTTGGTGCCGTTCTGGCTGGTCACCTGAATCTGAGCTCCCGCATAACGTCCGTATTCGGCATCGTAGTTGTTGCTGATAACCTTTAGTTCCTTTACGGAGTCTTCGGTGGGAGTAATAACCGCCGCGCCGCCCCACGAAACGCTGGTAATTCCCACCCCGTCGAGCGTTATGTTATTTGCTTCTTGCTGTGCTCCATTGGCAATGATCTGCGGAGCATTCTCGGTCTTGAAAATGCCATCGGTCGCCTGTGACGCAGAGGAGTTTACTCCGGGTAGCGTGGCCGATCCTCCTGCGCTACCCTGCGCCGCATCGCCGAATACACCGGGCGCAAGTTGCGCCAATTGGTAGACGTCCCGGCCAAACGAAGGCATCGATTGAATCTCTTTGCTTGTGACTGTTCCGGCGATCTGCCCCGATTCTGTATTGATCGCTGGAAGCTCCGCCCCATTGACGGTGACCGACTGCGTGACTTCGCCGACCTCCAGGGTCGCGTTTACCGCGGTCATTTGGTCGCTAATGATAGGGATGTCGTTTATGACTTTTTTCGTAAAACCAGCCTTTTCGATCACTACGTTGTAGGGTCCGGGCAGCAGCCGGTTCACCGAATAAACTCCGTTATCGTCGGTGGTTGTGGCCTGCGAAATTCCGGTCTCCTGAGCCGTCACGGTTACCTTGGCGCCCCCAACCACTGCTCCCTGAGTGTCCAGAACGGTTCCCTGGATTCCTGCGCGGTATTGCGCATGAGCTCCCAGAACGACCAGAAGCATGAGGGCAAGAGCAAAGATACTGCGTGAGAGAATTCGAGAAACGCACATGCGTCTTCCTCCGCTCGACAAGATTCAACCCCAGCCGCTGCGGAGTCGCACCAACCCGCTAGTAAATCGGTTAAGCAACCGTTTGCGGGATTATATGCATGCGGTTTTTGCATGTCAAGCATCATGTTTTCAATATCGAATCCCTGCCATCGAAAAGCCGCTTCGCCGCGACACTCCTTCAGCCCGTCCTTAGCCCTCTATCGGGTCGCCGTCGAAACAACTTGACCGCCACCCCAACCCGTAGCGCCGTGGCTTCAGCCCGGCATCTTGGGTTGCTCTTTCTTTTGCCGCCGCGGCGCCTGTGTATTGCCCGGCTTCCACCGGGCTCTCGCCTAGCGTCGGCCTCCAGCCGGCTCTCGCCGGAGATTTCCTTCTGCCATCAAACGACTTCGGGTAAACTCCTCCCGGAACAAAATCTTTCCCAGGGAATTACCTTCGTGTCCGACCAACCATCCCGCGCAAGCCGACTGCGAATTCCGTCGGTTGTGCTCTTGTTGTTCGTTCTGCAGTTGCCATTTCTCGTTTTCGCCAAAGACGACTACTACCGCCACACCTATTTCGATAACAGCCTGACGCGCGATTTCTACTTCTACAGCGACGCCAGCGCGATTGCCCCGAGCGTGTTGCTACAGCAAAACGGCAAGCTGCCCGTGGAAACGAAAATCTTTTTCACGCCACCAAACGCGCTTCGCCTGCAATGGCAATCGCGCGAAGACGGTGGCTGGGAAGCAGGCATTCACTTCATGGAGTTCCGCAATCGCTATCCCGGGTTCGAGGGAGACACGCTGTCGTTCTGGTGTTACGCGCCCGAAGCGATCGCCGCTACGGATCTGCCGCTGCTCACATTGTCGAACACCCGCGAGGGCCTGCAAGTCGCCATATTCCCCCGAAGTTTCAGCCAAGCCGTCCCCCTCGGCAGGTTCGCGGGCAATCTTCCCGCCGGGAAATGGGTCCACGTCCATATCCCGTTAGCTGAGTTTCACAATGCATCGATCTACCCATTCCAGGCACAGTTTTTCGAGAACATCGTTTTCCACCAGGGGAAACCGGACGGAGCGCAGCACACGCTGATCATCGACGAAATTCGCGTGGACGCCGCAGACAAAGCCAGGGGAGGGGAACTGGCGCCAAAGCCGCCTCCCGAAAATCTTCGCGCCAAGGGTTACGACCGCCACGTCGAACTGCAGTGGGACCCTGTTAAATCTTCAGCCGTCGCTCGCTACATCATTTATCGCTCTCTTGACGGCGGAAAATTTGAGCCCATAGGTATGCAGCTTCCAAGCGCGAATCGCTACGAGGATTTCCTCGGAAAATCCGGCGTGAGAGCGGAGTACAAAGTCGCTGCGTCCGACCTTCGTTACCGTGAGTCTCTGCAATCAAAGTCCGCAATCGCCACAACGCGCGAATTCAGCGACGATGAGCTCCTCACCATGCTGCAAGAAGCGTGCTTCCACTACTACTGGGAAGGCGCTGACCCGCATTCGGGCATGGCGCGCGAGAATATCCCCGGCGACGACCGCATCGTGGCAACCGGCGCCAGCGGCTTCGGAATTACAACACTAATCGTCGGCGTTGAGCGCGGTTTCATTACCCGGAAAGAAGGCGTGCAGCGGCTCACGAAAATCGTCACATTCCTCGAACACGCCCAGCGTTACCACGGTGTGTGGTCGCATTTCATGGACGGAAACACGGGCAAGACCATGCCCGTCTTCGGCATGTTTGATGACGGCGGCGATTTGGTGGAGACCTCCTTTTTGCTCGAGGGTCTGCTTGCCGTAAGACAATATTTTCACGGCAGCAGCCCCGAAGAAGAGCAACTCTACAAGCGCATCACGCAGCTCTGGGAAACCGTCGAATGGGACTGGTATCGTCAGGATCCCCAGAGTGATTTTCTGTACTGGCATTGGTCTCCGGATTGGTCCTGGAAAATCCATCACAATCTGATCGGATTCAATGAAGTCATGATCACCTATCTCTTGGCCATGGCTTCTCCCACTCGTGGCGTTCCCGCGGAAATGTACTATTCCGGCTGGGCCGGCCAATCGGAACGCGCACAGCGGTATCGCACCGGATGGTCGGAATCGAAGGGCGGCGAGCACTACCGCAACGGCAACACGTACTATGGAATCAAACTCGACGTCGGCGTCGGCACCGGAGGTCCGCTTTTCTTCACTCACTATTCCTACCTCGGCTTTGATCCGCACGCTCTCCATGACCGCTACACTTCTTCTTATTTCGACAACAACCGCAATCTCGCGCTCATCAATCGAGCGTACGTCATCGCCAATCCAAAACACTTTCAGGGCTACGGCCCCGACGCCTGGGGCCTCACGGCCAGCGACGGACCGCGCGGATATGTTCCCCATGCCCCGGACAACGCAAACGATACGGGCACTCTCACTATGACCGGCGCGCTGGCATCTTTTCCCTACACGCCGGAAGCCTCGATGCTCGCCTTCAAGCACTACTACCGCGATTTAGGCGATCAACTGTGGGATATTTACGGTCCACGCGACGCCTTCGATCCAGGCGCGGACTGGGTCTCGCCAATCTACATGGGACTGAATCAAGCGCCGGTCGTGGTGATGATTGAGAACTATCGCAGCGGCGTAGTCTGGAAGTCCTTCATGGCCAATCCGGAAATTGCGGAAATGTTGAAGAAACTGAACGCAGTCACCGCGAAGCAAGAATCGCGGTAGTGGAGAAAACCGCGAATGATTGCAAAAAGTGCGCGCTTGCTCCTGTTGCTGGCTCTGCATTGTGGCGTGTTGTTCGCGCAGAGCCAGGCTTGGCTCGGTGGATTGACACAACCTCACGATTACGTGCAAAAGCGCGTCTCCAGCTACGATCGCTCCGGCGGCAACGAAGACTTCCGTAGCATCGCCCCCGGCGAAACCCTCACCATTCTCGACGAGGCCGGCCCCGGCACCGTCACGCACATCTGGTTCACCTTCTCCTCCGATGAAATGTACCATCTGAAAAAAATCGTCCTGCGCATGTATTGGGACGGCGAATCCACTCCCAGCGTCGAGGCGCCCATCGGTGATTTCTTCGGTCTCGGCCTTGGCGACTATTTCACATTTGAATCCCTGCCTCTATCGTCCGCGCCGAATCACGGAGTCAACTCCTTCTTTCCGATGCCATTTCAAAAGCATGCGCGAATCACAGTCGAAAACGCCGGCAAGCTCAGACTGGACGCCCTCTACTACAACATCGACTACCAGGCCTATGCCAAGCCGCTCCCCGCGGACACACTCTATTTTCACGCGCAGTACCGCCAAGCCTCGCCGAATCACGGCCTCGAAGGAGAATGGAAAGACAACGGCGACCCCTTGCAAAACAACAAAAAGAACCTAGACGGAGAAGGGAACTACGTCTGGATGGAAGCCACCGGCCGCGGTCAATTCGTCGGCGTCACCATGTCCGTCCTCCAGAATCAGGATTACTGGTTCGGCGAAGGCGACGACATGTTCTTCATCGACGGCGAGAAGCTGCCGTCCATCAACGGCACCGGAACCGAGGACTACTTTCTCGGCGCCTACGATTTCGGAGGCCGGCCGTTCTCCTACGCCTTATATGGCGCTCCCGTCGTGGGCGCAGAAAGGACCGGCGGCCGCACCAGCCTCTACCGCTTTCATCTCGATTCGCCGATCCCGTTCACCAAGTCCATCAAAGCCACCATCGAACACGGCCACGCCAACGGCCGCTCCGACAATTTCTTTTCCGTCGCGTATTGGTATCAGACGGAACCGCACGCCGCGTTTCCACCCTTGCCCCCGGTGGAAGACCGCTTGCCCCGCTTACATCCCGTCGGCGGTCCCGGCAACGCCACAAAGTAATCCTCACCCTCTTCGTAGGGGTCCAGCACTGCTGGACCCCAGGTCAGCAATCTTCAGTTCGAAGCAGGCACGTCAGCGCATGCTTCCCACCCGCTGCCCACCACCCCCAACCTGTAGCTCACCCCTTCGAGGGGTGAGGCCTTCCCCCACACCGGCAACCAACCGTCCTCCCGACACTCTCCGCTCCCACAGCCCCGCTCACACCTTCTCCTCCAACTGCGCCCACCGCGCATACAACGCATCAATCGTCTTCTGCGCCGATTCCATCTCCATCGAAATCGTCCGCAGTCGTAACGCATCGCTGGTGACCGCTGGGTCCAGCAGCGCCTCGTGCCGGGCCTGCAACTCTTTCTCCGCGTCAGCGATGCGTTGTTCGATCGTTTCCAGTTCGCGCGCCTCTTTGTAAGACAGTCTCTTTTTCGCCGGCCCTGTCGACTGCGAATCAGCGACAACCGTTAGCGGAGCAGCAACGGCTTTCTTCTCCGCTGCCAACTGTTCTCCTTGCCACGTTTCCCATTGCAGATAGTCCGCGAATCGTTCCGCGTGGCCCAACCCATCCAATCCCAACACCACCGTCGAAACGCGGTCCAGCATGTACCGGTCATGCGTAACCAACACCAGCGCGCCTCGGTATTCCAGCAAGCTTTCTTCCAGAATTTCCAGCGTAGGAATATCCAGATCGTTCGTCGGCTCATCCAGCAGCAAAACATCCGCCGGCTGAAGCATCAGTTGCGCAATCAGCACGCGTGCTCGCTCTCCGCCCGAAAGCCGCCCCACCGGCTGATTCAGTTGCTCGCCGGTAAACAGAAATCGCGCCGCCCACGACGCAACATGCACCACGCGCTCCTGATAAATCACCGAATCGGAATCCGGAGCGAGCGCCCGCCGCAACGTAATTTCCGGCTCCAGCACCCGGTTCTGATCGAAATACACCACCCGCAGCGATTCCGCCTGGCGGATCTTGCCGCGTGTTGGCTTCAGATCGGCAGTGAGCAGCCGCAATAGCGTGCTTTTGCCGCTGCCATTCGGGCCAACGAGTCCGACCCTCATCCCCGAAGTCACAATGAACTGGATATGCTCGAACAGCGTGCGCTCGCCGATCGCGTAGCTGACGTCGTCAAGCGTCAGAAGTTGCTTGGTCTTGCGATCCGACGAAGAAAAATCGATCTGTGCGCTGGCCGTTCGTGTCCGCGCATTCAACTCCGCCAGCTCCCCGATCAATTGTTGTGCCTTGTCAATGCGAGCCTTGGATTTGGTCGTTCTCGCCTTCGGGCCGCGCCTCAACCATTCAATCTCCGTGTGCACCCGGTTTTCCAGCGCCGCCTGCCGGTTCCGCTGCGCGTGCAAGTATTCTTCTTTGGCTTCCAGAAACGCGCTGTAGTTTCCGGAGACGCGAAGCGAGCCGTTCTCGTAAGCCGGGTTGATTTCCACAATCTCGTTGGCCACATTCTCCAGGAAATACCGGTCGTGACTGACCACCACGCAAGCAAAAGCCGCGTTGCCAAGCACGCCTTCCAGCCAGTCGATGCCGGCAAGATCCAGGTGGTTCGTCGGTTCATCGAGCAGCAAAACATCCGGCTTGCGGACCAGCGCTTCGACGATGGCCAGCCGTTTCCTCCATCCACCGGACAACGCGGAAGCGGCAACATCGAGATCGCTGAATCCGGCGCGCCCTAGAATCGCCGGAATTCGCGCCGTTCGATCCCCCTCAAGCACTCCCGCTTCGTCGAGCGCCGCAGTCAATACCGACCGCACCGTATCGTTTTCTCCGAAATCGGACACCTGGCGGACCATGCTCAGGTGCGTGCCTTTGCGAATCGCCAGGTCGCCGCTATCGGGCTGCAGCCGCCCGCTCAGAATCTCCAGCAATGTGGACTTCCCCGAGCCATTCGGTCCAATCACGCCAATGCGTTCGCCTTCGGAAACCTGAAACGACAGGTTCTGAAACAGTGGCGCAACTCTAAATCGTTTCGCTAGTCCTTGTGCGCTGATAATCGGTGGCAAGAGTCTCGCAGTTCCTCGCAAAAAATGTCCGCCCTGCAAGCATAACAGGCCCGGCAAGCACCGTCGGGAACATCACCTTCAACCAGCCACGCAGCGGCCCTTGCTCCGAGTTAAACCAACGAACCCGACGAGATGCAGCGGAAGGCATCAGGAAAGTGCCCACTGACGATGGTCAGAAAGCGCGGACGCCGTCAAAAAGAGCGCTTTACTCTGGAGCGCCGAAAAGAAGGACTGAGCTAAGACTTTCTATTCCTCGCGTAATGTATTCGCTGGGTCGATCCTGGCAATTCTCAGGGCTGGCAGCGCCGTGGCCAGTAACGTCACGAACAAAAGCGTGACCACCACGATGGCCAGAGTCGACGGGTCGTAAACGTCTACACCGTAGAGCACGCTGCGCATCACCCGCAGTGCTCCCGCCGATAGGGCTAGTCCCAGCACAAGGCCTACGATTGAGGCGCCAGCGCCGGAGCGGCCCATCTGCAGCATTGCTTGCCCTACGGTCGAACCCAGCGCCATGCGGATGCCGATCTCGCGCGTCCTCTGCGCAATCATGTTGGCCACCAGTGCGAAGATACCGACGGCACTCAGCAGCAACGCGAGCGATGCCATGCTAACCAGTAGCGCGACCTCAATTCTTTGTGCCGCGAGCGTCTCAGCCATGAGGTCTTTCATGTCGTAGAAGCCAGAAAAAGGCAGGTTGGGATCGACGCTCGCCATCGCACCCTGCATCTGGGCGGTCAGACCTTCCACAGGGCGGGCAGTGCGAACAATCCAGCTTGGCTGGAACCAAGCATGCACGAGGGAGAGAGACTTGCCGTCCGTGAGCTGTGCCGCCGGGACATAGACCGCCTCTTCGCTCGTTAGCGGTGCCGACCCCGCGTTCAATTTCGCGGCGGAGGACATCACGGTATCGGCCACGACTCCCACGATCAACTTATTCTTGTTCTCTCGGTCGCCGAGAAAAGGAAAAAGCAGGGACCGTCCCACGGGATTCGTGCCCCGGAAGAACTTGAGAGCGAATGCCTGGTTGATGATAACGACAGGCTGCGCATCCGGACCGTCCGAATCGGCGAACGTCCGGCCCGCGAGCACTGGAATCTGCAAAATATCGAAATAACCAGGGGTGACGTACACCTCGTTAGTTGTAATCTCCTGTCCGGCGTCCTTAGCATCACCGAGGCTGACTCCATCAAGAGGAGCACGCTCATATGGCAGGGTCAATCCGACGGCGGCATTCTGCACTCCAGGGATCTCCGCTATGGCGCTGAGGCTCTCATTGAGCAGCTTTCGGAAGGCCACCGGTTCGTAGTATCGAACATCATCCAAAGACGCTTTGGCAGTGATCACTCCAGACGGGTTGAAACCCGGAGGCAGGGTTTCCAGGTGGATAAGCGTGCGGATGAGCAACCCGGCGGCCGCCAGCAGCACCACGGTCAAGGCAACCTCCCCAGCGACTAACCCTTGTCGCAGCCGGACGCCACCTCCACTGATTACTGACCGGCTGGTGATCGCAGACCGCAACTCGACTCGCCTCGTGGAAAGAGCAGGCAACATGCCGAACAAGCCACTGGTCAACAAGGCCAGGAAAACAGTAAAACCCAGGACACGGCTGTCGAGCGGCACGCTGGCGACGGGCAGAAAATGTTCCGGGAGAAGCACCAACAACCCGCGCATCGCGACGAAACCCACTCCCACGCCCGCGATTCCTCCCACCAGAGCGAGCAGCAGGTTCTCCATCCAAAGTTGTCTCTGAATTTGCCAGGACGATGCGCCGAGCGCCAGGCGAGTAGCGATCTCGCCGGTACGACGTAGCATCCGCACCAAGGTCAACCCTGCGAGATTCGCGCAGGCGATGAGCAGAATGAATCCTGCCGCCAGCATCAGCGCCAGCACCTGCGGTTGCAAACTATCCGTTTCGCCTTTTTGCAGAGGCACAGAGTAGTAGGTAATCTGCGCACCGGGGTTGCTCTTGACAAAACTTTGCACGCGCAGGCTGCGCAACCATGCGCGATTCATCTCGGCATCCGCCTGTTGCCAACTCCCCCCGTCGCGCAGCCGGGTGATTGCTTGAAAATTGGTTCCCATGCCCTCGCCTTCGCGGCTTGGCTGGAGCGCCGTATAGAGATCGGCGTTCAAGGGAGTCGTCGCCCTCTCCGCCAGCACAGCTATGATCGTGTAGGGTTCGCCCTTCAGCAGCATGGCTTGTCCCAAGACGCTGGGGTTTGCGCCAAAAGCTGTGCGCCACAGAGCGTAGCTCAGAATGGCAGTCTTGGGACCGTGGGGACGATCCTCGTCCTCCGAGAAATTGCGTCCCATCAGCGGGTGGAGCGCTAAGACCTCGAAATAATGTGCCGAGACCCGTCCGGCATGGAGATACCGCACATTGGACCCGGCCTGGAGATTCACCCCAGAGGTGCTTCCGGTGCAAACAGCGGAGATCAAGGAAGGCACGTTGTCACGCAGCAGCTCCCATTGTTCACCGTCTATATTTCTTCGGATCTCGTAAGAGTCAGGTCCTGTCGCCCGGGCATAGATTGCCCCGATCCGTTCCGGATGAGCGTAGGGCAGATTTTTCAGCAGCAGCGCGTTCACAATCGAAAAGATTGCTGTGTTTGCTCCAATGGAAAGCGCCAGGGTAAGGACCACCGTAACGGTGAAGCCGCGGTTCCGTGCCAACATTCGCAGGCCAAAGCGTAAATCCCGCCACCACCTCTGCGCATGAGATTCCCAACCCGCAGCGCGAACAATTTCCTTGCTGACCTGAATGTCCCCTCTTTCCAATCGCACGGATCGGACCGCATCTTTGCGGCTCATCCCCTGTTTCATCTTTTCCTCAACCGCCATCTCCAGGAAGCCGCGCAGCTCTTCGTCCAACTCCCCTTCGACGCGTTCCTTTCGGAACAACGATCGGAGTCCGCTCGTGATGCTTCGCAGCAATGACATAGCTGGCCCTATGAGGCCTCCAAGATTCTCGTGATCGCCGCCACTTGCCTTTCCCATTCGCGGGTTTCGCTGGTGAGTTTTTTTCGTCCTTGCTCGCTTAGGGCGTAATACTTTGCTCGCCTGTTATTCTCGGTAGCTTTCCATTCGCTTCTAATCAATCCGGCACGTTGCAATCGTTGTAAGGCAACAAACAACGAGCCTGCATTGACGCGGAAAACGCCTTTGCTCATCTGTTCGAGCCGCACCGCGATCCCGTATCCGTGCATCGCTTCCAGCGCGAGCGTTTTCAGAATGAGCATGTCCAGCGTGCCTTGGACCAGGTCAGTCGGTTTTCCCGCCATGGAAGCATTCCCCCTGAGCATCAAGAGGAAGAGTACACCTCCCCTACTGATTGTCAAGAGGAGCGTCACGGCAGTCTCAACCTTAAAGAAAACAGTGAGGACGGCGGCAGGTTCCACTCAGCGCGGGCGTGTGGTCAGGCCGGCTACTTTCCAGAGCTTCTCCCAATGCCAAATCCCGGGAGTTTTGTCGAGGATGCGGTAGCCGAGCTGGTGGGCCAGCAGCAAAATCTGACCGCGATGATGCGCCTCGTGCGAGAACATGTACGCAAACATGGTCCCTCCGGCGGGCCACGTTTGCGTCCAACTGCCGCGAGAGAACCTCGAAACACGTCGAGCCGGAACAGCCGAGAGTGCATCCGACAACATCCGCAGGCACTGCGCGGCGCTTCTTCTGTGCGCGGCGGCAGCCTGCTTCATGGTGCAGCGGTCGGGATCGAGCGGCGGCGGACACTTCAAATGCGGAGCGGAATTCTTCAGCCACACGAGGCGGTTGTTGTGCAGATGCGCGAAGATGGCCGCGATCGTCCGGCCACTGCCTTTTTGACCCGGCGGCTGCGCGCGCCACGCACGCCGGTCGAGACTGGACAGGATCAGCTGGTTCATCCCGTCGTTGCTCGCGTAGGTTTCGAGCAGGGTATCGCGAATCTCAGCAAGCGCCGCCTGGGATTGTAGTGCCATCGAAGCTCCACCAATTTCTTAATCAACTTATATTCCAGTAAGCGCGGGCAGTCGAGTCCGGGTGAAGCGCAAAGGGCTGAGCGCCACGACTACAAGTAATGAGACTGGCTATTTGTTTATCCACTTGGCATGAGACCCGCCGACGATTTGCAGTTCGATGCAACGTAACCCCTGCGGCGGCGCAAACGGGCTAGCCGGCGGAAGATTTGTGATATCGCTATGCTATTTTGCGCCTGGCACGTTCTGGTTTCGGCGCAGAAGAGCCACTCCTGACTCCCACTCTTTGTTTTGTTTTTCTCTCCAGGAGGGAAACATCTGCCCGAGGAAACCCATAACCTTCATCATTCCAGGTTCACGATGTACTTCCCGCGCCGTCTGCGCCATATCTTTGAACTCCACCGCCTCCCATCCCCGCTCGCGATAGAACGCCCGCCAATCGGCAGGTGCGAACGACATCCGCGCATTGGCGGCCTCAAAATGCCGGTGCCATTTCCGGGTGATCATCGCGAGCACTCGAGGAGACACCACCTCCACCACCCAATACGTAAAATGTGGTTGCGCGTGCAAGTCCGCGGCCAGCGACGTCACTTTCTCCTCGTCCAGGTAAAGCAGCAGCCCTTCGGACATCACCACAATGCGTTCCGCGCGTCGATTCAACTGCGCGAAAAGTGTTCGCCGCTGCGCCTGATCCCCCAGGTGCTGCGTGATCACCTCAAGTTGGCAACGGGGCTTCTCTTGCGCAAGGACCTTTCGCTTCGCCTCAAGAATCTCCGGCAAGTCCACCTCGACCCAGCGCAATGAAGGGAGCAATTCCATCCGGTACGGGCGTGCGTCCAAGCCTGCTGCCAAATTCACAACCATTTCGATTCGTTCCCGGGAAACCACCTCGAGGAGCATCTTGTCGAAGAGGTACGTCCGCACCGCAATCGCCCAAGCGTTCTGCGCAAGCTTCCGACCGATAGCCTCTCCCCGCTCCCCCGCCAGTCGCCGCGCGTACTCATCATGAAAAATCGCGTCGGGCCTCTCGGACTCCGTCGCCCGGTGATACGCCACCCAATTCGCGGTCTCCGAAATCGATCGTATAAGCGGTTCAGCCATGCCGCACCAATGGACCCAAAGCCTATCGCGTGCTGCCCCAATCCGTCTTCAGCTGCGGCGGCTGCACCAACGTTTGCATCACTACACAATATTGTTCGGTCTTCTCACGCAGCGCCTGCAATTGTTCCGGCGTCGCCCCTGGCGCATCGATGTCGAATCGCACCCGAATACTTTCAAACCCCACCGGCACGTCCTTTGCGATGCCCAGCGTGCCGCGCAGATCCAAGTCTCCCTCGACGGTAACCTCGATATGTTCCGTGGGCACTCCCATCGCTGCGGCCACCATCTGGCAGGTGAGTTGTGCGCAAGCCGATAAAGCGCCTAACAGGAGATCGCCGGAACAAGCGGCGGTGCCCGCGCCACCCACTCCCGAATGCGCTTGCGCCTGATAAATGGCGCGCCCGACGGCAACCGAACACGCGATCGGAGTCTCGGTTTGACCGCCCTTCGCCTTCAGCGTGATTCGTGACGCGTTCGGGTCGTTGCGATATTGCTCCTTCAACGGTTTCTGAATCGACTTAAGATCCATGGCAATCTCCGAATCTTCTCTGAACTAAATTAAAGCCGTCCGCCTTGTCGCATGTCCACGCGCCTGCTACCATGACATAAAACGGAGGTCACCACGTGCCGAAGTTTGTCATCGAGCGGGAAGTCCCCGGAGCCGGAAATCTTTCGGACGCCGAAATCAAGGAACTCGCGCGCAAATCCGTTCAGGTTCTCGGGCAAATGGGCTCCGAAATTCAGTGGCTGCAAAGCTACGTCACCGGCGACAAGGTCTATTGCGTGTACCTCGCTGCCAACGAAGGATTGATCCGGGAACACGCGCAAAAAGTCGGTATCCCGGCCAATCGCATCTCTGCTGTGCGGCGGCTCGTCGATCCATCGACTGCGGAGTAGTCGCTGCCACTCACCATCGCCAATGCTCTTCCTCATGATTGGTTCGCCGGGCCACGATCGCCTCGTTTGTCGTACCAAGCGCGGAGTCGATCCGGAGCAACCTTTAGCACATCCTCAATGGCTTTTTCCAGTGGCATAACCCAGCCCTCGAGCCACGCCGTTCTGCCCGCCGTCGAACTCAACTTCAGGCGCGGTTCATCGAGATTTCTTTCCAGTTTCGACTGTTCCGCGGGGGTAAGCGGTGCCCCGATGCTTTGGCGGACCGCTGCGGCTGCTCCGGCTAATCTTAAGGACCGCTCCGATTCGCCCTGTGCGGCGGCCGAGCACGCGAACGATTCCAGCAATCGCGCAATGCCCCGCTTGTGCTCCAACTCTTGAAACGTCTTGATGCTTTCCCGGTAGAGCGAATCTGCCGTGCGCCAATTTTTTTGCTCGCACGCCAAGTTCCCCAAGTCGCCGAGGGAAGCGGCAATGCCCCAACGATCGTCGAGCCCGCGAAACGTATCCAGGCTCTGTTCGTAAAGAAGCTGTGCGCCGGCGTGGTCGCCCTGGTTGCGCGCTACGTCCCCTTGATGATTGAGGGCCCAAGCGATCCCGGTCTTGTCGCCCTGTTTTCTCAGGATGGACAAGCTTTCGTCGTAAACCGAGCGGGAGCGCGCATAGTCCTCCTGTAGATTGAGGATGCTTGCAAGATTGCTGAGACCTCGAGCAACGGCCAGCTCCTCCCCCATTTTGCGCCACACCACAAGGCTCTGTTCGAACAGAGTCCGTGCGGCCACGAGTTCGCCACGGTCCCGCGCATTGACGGCGAGTGCATTCAGGGACACGGCCACGCTTCGTTCATCCTTCAGCTGGCGGGCAATGGCCATGCTCTCGTCGAAGAGCTGGTCGGCAACGGTGTAGTCCCCCTGAGCCCCAGCCAGCACTCCCGCGGCAAATAGCGCGCGCAGTCGCGCGTCCGCAGGCGCCGCGGCGCACGGCAGCTTAAGAAGTTTTCCGAGCTGGTCCCGCCCTTCCGCGAAGTACTCCCGCATCTCCCAGAAACGGAAAAGCGCTAAGCCCAACCGTAGCCCCCAGTCGGCGTTGCCTGTTTCAATCAACCAATCGAGGGCCGCGCGAAAATTGTCATGCTCAATCTCGAACCGGTCATGCCACTGCGTCAGATTCGCGCCGGTTTCTTCGGCGGCTCCTTCCTCCGCCAGCACCAGGCAATAGGCTGCATGCGAGCGCCTCAGCAGCGCCTCCTCGCCGCTCGTTGCCAATTTTTCCAGGCCATATTCTCGGATGGTTTCCAGCGTGACAAATCGTGGCTCGCCGTCGTTTTGCTCGATCTGGCGCACCAAGCTCTTGTCCACCATCGATGCCATCCCCTCGAGCACATCCAGGTGTAGGTCTTTTTTCGTGTCGCACACGGATTCCACCGCTTCCAGCGTGCATCCACAGGGAAAAACGGAAAGCCTTCGCAGCAGCTTCTGCTCGGGCTCACTCAGCAGGTCATAGCTCCAATCGATCGCGTGCCGGAGGGTCTGCTGTCGCGCCGGCAGATCCCGTGCGCCGCCAACCAGCAATTGCAGCCGGCTTGCAAGCCGCGCTCGCATCGCGGAAGGAGAGAGCACTTTCGCACGCGCGGCGGCAAGTTCGATGGCCAGAGGCAAACCGTCGAGCCGCGCGCAGATCTCTGTTACCGCCATGGCATTGTCTTCGGTGACTTTGAAATCCGGTTTCACTGCCGCCGCGCGCTGCACGAACAGCGAGATCGCTGGATACTCCGAGAGTGCATCGACCGGCGGCAACAACTTGGCGTCGGGAACCGCCAGCGGAGGCAACGGGAACTCGTGCTCGTTGTAAACCCGCAGAGCCTGGCGGCTTGTCACCAGGATTTTCAGCCACCGCGTGAGCGCTAGCAGTTCGGCCAGAACCGGCGCCGCCTCAATCAGGTGCTCGAAGTTGTCGATCAACAGCAGCATCGGCGCATTCAGCGAATTTTGAAAATAATCCTTCAGGTTCTCGAGCGCCGATTGCCCCCCGGTCTCCCGAATCCCCAGCGTCTGGGCAATTGCGGAAGTAATCGATTCGGCATCGCTTACCGCGCTCAGCGGAATGAAATAAACGCCGGAAGGGAAGTCCTCGATCATATCTCGCGCCAGCTCAAGAGCCAGGCGCGACTTGCCGATTCCGCCAGGTCCCGTCACGGTGACAAGGCGCACCTCCGACCGCTGCAACAGTTCTTTGCTCGCTACCAATTCTTTTTCCCGTCCCACAAATCCCGTGGCGGGAACCGGAAGGTGGCTCGGCTGCGCCTTGGGACGCTTGGCTTGCAGATCCGACAAGCGATCTCGAATGGCCAGCAGGTCGCGCGCCAGATCGCGCGTCGAGAAGTAGCGTTTCTCAGGTTCCTTGGCCAGGCAGCGTTCAACCACCCAGCAAAACGGCGGCGGCACTTCCGGATTCAACGAACTGATCGGATCCGGCTCGTCGCGCACGATCGCCAACAGCGTCTGTGCCTGCGTCTTCCTTTGAAACGGCCGTTTTCCTGTCGCCATCTCATACAGCACCAACCCGAACGAGAATTGATCGGTCCGGAAATCCAGTTCCCGCGCGCTGGCCTGCTCGGGCGACATATATCCGACGGTGCCAAGAATCACTTCGGGCTGCGTTTGGACCGCAACGGTGGTGTGAGTGTCGGTCTGTGGGCCATCGCCAGATGTCAGTTTCGCCAGCCCAAAATCCAGAATCTTGGCCGTTTCGCCGGAGACCATCACGTTCTCCGGTTTCAAATCGCTGTGGATGATTCCCATCTCATGCGCCTTCGCCAATCCGTCGGCAATTTGCACCGCGATCGGAATCACCCTGCGCATGGAAAGAACGTTGGCGCTCAGCAACTGGCGAAGCGTTTTCCCCTCGACGAACTCCAGCACCAGAAAATCAATGCCGTCCTGTTGACCGATATCGTGCAACGTGCAGATATTGGGATGCGAAAGCTTGGAGATGGCGCGCGCTTCGTGCTCCAGCCGCCGCGGAACATCGCACCGCCGGGAAAGGTTTTCGGGCAAGACTTTTATGGCCACCGTGCGGCCGAGCCGAGTGTCAATTGCGCGGTAGACTTCGCCCATTCCGCCTGCGCCGGCGGGCGAGACAATTTCATAGGGTCCGAGTTTGGCGCCTGGAGCCAGAGCCATGATTGCCCGCAATTATATCCTCGGAACCCAACGCGCAGGCAAATGACGTGAATCAAAATACGCGTCTCACATCGCCAATCCTCCAGGCCTCCGGTAGTTCGTCAGTTTCCGGTTAGCCTGTCAGAACAAAGCCGCTTCCAATTGCGCGCCATACGGTTGAGCGATTCACACCGCAGCTCCAACTCGGGTAAGATCTCCCGCATGGAATTCAAAGTGCTGTTTAGCGAAGATCCTGGATTCGTCTTGAGGAGCGCTGATGAGTTCCTTTCATCGGAACCAGTCTTGCACAATCTGATTCTGTCGATTCTCTACTCCCGCGTGGCGCAGGGCGATCCCGGCCGGTATTGGATCGTATTCCACGGAGAGAAAACCGTCGGTGTGGTCGTTCAGTCACCTCTCCACTACCCAGCGACCCTGACGCCGATGGAATCGCGAGCCGTGCAGGCAATGGTCGATGCGATTGCGGAAGCGGGCGTGACCCTACCCGGTGTCAACGGGGACGCGGCAACAGCAGCCAGCTTCGCTGGGCAATGGAGTGAACGACGTAAATCGGCAGTCACACCCTTCCAGGGGACGCGTCTCTACGAACTCTTGGAGCTGGAAGAAGTTCCCCGTACCGACGGTCAGTTGCGGCCGGCAGGTCTGAGCGACCGTAGTTTGATGGTTCAATGGACTCGTGCCTTTCAGAATGAAATTGGTGAGTCTGCAAACGATACCGAACTTCGTGTGGACCGAGGGTTGGCCGCCGGGCAGCTCTGGATTTGGAATCAAAACGGAGAGGCGACGTCTATGGCCGTAAGCCGGGAACCAGCACAAGGCGTGGTTCGTCTCTCTGGCGTCTATACGCCACCCGAAAAGCGAAAGCACGGCTACGCGGCAGCCTGCGTTCATGCTTTGTCAAAGCATCTTCGCGTCGCTGGGCATCGGTGCATTCTCTACACGGACCTGGGTAACCCCACATCAAATTCAATTTACCGACGAATTGGGTATAGGGCTATAGCAGAGGCTCTTCGTTATCGTTTTGACTAATCTAGCAGACGCGGCACTCGAACTACACACGTTACCCGATGTATTGTCGCCACTCGGAACTTACCCAGAAACAGCGTCCCGTGAAGTAAACGAACTGTACAGCAATCTGTGGCGTCGACGGCCTGCTGCGTCAACAATTCGTCCTAGCGTTCAACCTCGAATAGTTTCCGGTTAGCTCGTCAAAGCTCTGAGCTGCCCGGTGTACAATCCGCAGAAGTCCCAACCACGCCGGGATTCCTTAAGGGAGTGAGGCTCTCCGTGCTCAAGGCTTACCTGCAACCAGCACGCCGCATCGTCCGATCGTCTGCCCTCGTGATTGGTGTGCTTCTAACGGCGGTGTCGGTGGCTATGGTCCCGGCTCATGCGGCGCCGCAAAGCACCATCCCGTCCGAAACCATCACGTTGCCCCATCTTGGACGGACCGTTGAGATTCTGATCGACCATTGGGGAGTGCCACACATCTACGCCAAGAACGAGGCGGATCTGTTTTTTGCTCAGGGCTTCAACGCAGCACGCGATCGGCTCTTCCAAATTGATTTGTGGCGTCGGCGTGGTCTGGGGCAATCGTCAGAGGTATTCGGGCCGGCTTTCGTCGAGCAGGACAAAGCCACCCGTTTGTTTCTCTATCGCGGAGACATGGACAAGGAGTGGGCTGCATACGCTCCCGACGCAAAGCAGATTGCAGAGCACTTCGTGGCCGGCATTAACGCGTATATAGACTGGTTAACTCACCATCCAGACCGCGTCCCGTGGGAATTCAAACAGCTCAACTACGCGCCGGCGAAGTGGAGCACCGATGACGTTGTTCGTATCCGCAGCCACGGTTTGACACGCAATCTAAGCAGTGAAGTGGCGAGATCAAAAGTAATGTGCGCCGCCGACTTGAAGTCGGATGAAGTCCGGATTGGGCTCCAGCCGCCGTGGCAGCCGCAGGTCCCTCCAGGAATCGATCCATGCTTGCCAAAGGACCTCCTGAAAGTCTTCACACTGGCGACGCAGGAGGTGCTCCTGACACCTGCGGCACGCAAAGCTACGGCAAGTACGGACTCGGACTCTGCTCCAGCAGTTGAGACAGCCGCTAGCGAGCCATCCACGGCAAATCTTGAAGGCAGCAACAACTGGGTGATTGCGCCCTGGAAGTCGGCTACCGGACGCGCCGTCATGGCCAATGATCCGCATCGCGCCTATTCGGAGCCCAGCTTGCGCTACATCTCCGATCTCAATGCTCCGACGCTGCATGTAATCGGCGCCAACGAACCCGCCCTTCCTGGCGTTTCGCTCGGGCACAACGACTGGATCGCCTTCGGCTACACCATCTTCCCGATCGACCAGGAGGACTTGTACATCTACGAAGTGAACCCGGCAAACTCCAACCAGTACAAATATCAAGGCGGTTGGGAGCCCTTCCGCATGGTGCGTGAGGAGATCAAGGTCAAGGGTCAAGCTCCTGTGTCGGTGGACCTCACCTTCACCAGACACGGCCCGGTAATCTACGTCGAAAAGGGGAAGAACCGCGCCTTTGCCGTACGCAGCGCCTGGTTGGAGCCCGGCATGGCGCCCTATTGCGGTGCGCTGCGCTACATGCGCGCCAAGAACTTCGATCAGTTCAAAGACGCCGTCGAATACTGGGGCGCGCCTACCTTGAACCACCTTTACGCCGATGTGAAAGGAAACATCGGATGGGTACCGGGAGGGCTCGCGCCCATTCGCCCCAATTGGGATGGATTGTTGCCGGTGCCCGGTGACGGACGATTCGAGTGGGCAGGGCGGTGGAAGGGCGAGCAATTGCCCCGCGTGTACAACCCCGCATCGGGCTACATCACCACCTCGAATGAGATGAACATGCCCGCTGACTATCCTTACAAGGAGCGCAAACTCGGGTTTGAATGGGCGAACGACTCACGCCATCAGCGAATCGATGAAGTCATGGCAAACGCCCGCACGCTATCACTCGAAGACTCGATGCATTTACAGAACGACCAAGTATCGATCCCGGCGAGGCGCCTTGTTGCGTTGTTGAAAACCCTTTCCAGCGACGATCCGAAGACCAAGGCTGCTCTTGGCCTCCTTGCGACCTGGAATGCCAGCGTTGACGCCGACGCACCCGCAGCAGCCCTGCATGAGGTTTGGTTCAGCCGACATCTTGGGAGGGCCTTCAAAGCTGCCGTGCTCAGCCAGAGCGCGGCCGGCGCAATAGACGCTCCCGATACGGCGGTAATGCTTCATGCCCTGGAGCATCCCGAAACGGGCTTTGCTGGCAATGCCGCCGAAAAACGAAACCAGCTACTGTTGGCAAGTCTTCGTTCGGCGTACGAAGAAATGGAAAAACTGCAGGGCCCCGACCCGCGGCAGTGGAATTGGGGCAAGCTGCAATACAACCTTAGCGAACATCCTTTCGCCGCGATTGTCGATGATGCCACTCGCGCCAGGATCAACGTTGGACCAATCGAGAAGAACGGTAGTTCCTTTGTGCCCAGTGCGTCGGGGTACCGCGTCAGCGATTTCCGGCAGATGGGCGGTCCGTCGGTACGCGTGGTGGTCGACGTTGGGAATTGGGACAATTCGAAGGCCGTCAACCACCCCGGCCAGTCCGGCGATCCAGATAGCCCGCACTATCGGGACTTGGCACAGATGTGGCGCAACGGCCAGTACTTCCCGTTACTTTACAGCCGCAAAGCAGTCGAGAACGCGACAGAGAAGAGAATCAAGCTCGTACCAGGACGCGCTCAGCCGTAAAGACGAACCCTAGAGTGTGAAAGCTCTGGTGCAACAGCGGGCATGGTAGTTCGTGTCGCCAGCTGGCAGCTTCCGGATGGTAGGCAAACTTTGCCTAACGGAACAATCTCGCCCGCTGCTCGTCAGTGGGCCGATTCATCCGACAACATTGCCGTTGGCGCTCCACTACCGGTCTTCCAAAGGAATTGCGTTATCGACTCGGCTTTGTCAAAATGCCACCTGTCGATTCGAACAGTTCCGCCCACGTCGACTTAGGCCGTGAAATTCCAGACGTCGGTAAAGTGTGGTGAATTTGAGCGAGTGGGGGCCTCGCTTGAAGTTGGGTGGCCTGCCTCCAGAGGTGCTCTGAATCCGATCTCCCTCCATGCCGCGCGTCGATTTGCGGTTCATGGAGAAGAGCGAGTGTAACCGCGGAAGAAAGTTCAGAACTACAAAGAGTTTCTCAATTCAGGAGGTTCTATGGCCATGTTTTCCAAACGAGTGATTGCAACTTTTCTCGTCGGCGCAATGTTCAGTTTCGCTGGCGGATGTTCCAAGACGGCAAACGACGACACCATTGCTAAGGATGTCCAGGACAAGGTCGCCGCTGACCCCGTTACCAAGGACTCCGCTGTCACCGTGTCCTCAAAAGAAGGCAAAGTAACCGTGAAAGGCACCGTCAAGGATTCCGCGACGCAACAAAAAATCGAGCAGATCGCCAAAGAAGAACCCGGTGCGACAGGCGTGAACGATGAGACGGCGATCGTGTCGGTGCCAGCGCTGACGCCCGATCAGTCTGCCTCCACGCCCGCACCCGGGCCCGCCGCAGCTCCTCCGGTCGAAGCGCCCAAGCCTCAGCCCATCGTTATCCCCGCTGGAACCGCACTGACCGTGACCGTCGACCAGACATTGAGTTCCAAGACCAGCCAGCCCGGTCAAACCTTCTTGGCTACCCTGGCGCGTCCCGTGTCTATTGACGGAAAAACCGCCATCCCCAAAGGCGCAAGCCTGACCGGAACAGTCATCACCGCCAAAGAGAAGGGCAAGATCAAGGGCGAAGGCGAACTATCGATTGCTCTCAACGGCATTACCATCCGCGGCCAAGAGTTTTCGATCCAGACCACCCCGCTAGATAGCACCGTCAAAGGAAAAGGGAAACGTACCGCCGTGACCACCGGTGGCGGCGCCGCAGGCGGTGCCTTGATTGGCGGCATTGCGGGTGGAGGAAAAGGCGCTGGAATTGGCGCTCTGGTCGGTGCCGCCGGCGGCCTCGTAGGCGGCGCACTCACCGGCAACAAGCAAATCGAAATCCCCGCGGAGACGCCATTGACTTTCACCTTGTCGAAGTCTCTGACGCTCCCTCCCCGCGCGTGATAACCCGGCTCCTGAATCGCGGGGCCGTACGCCCGCTCCGCGATGCCTCCTTTGGATTTCCCAGTGTGATTCTTGTGCGGACGGCACGGCCGATCAGCCGGCTGGGACGCGTACGACGCAAGACGGTGACGGATTCCGCTAACAAATCAGACAGCGTGCGCGAGCAAGACAACGCGGAAGTGGCAAGCCATACATCTCAGCGAGTGTCATTTGAGTTTCAAGTGTCCAATTTTCGGAATCCACCGTCCAACCGTCCGCTTGTACCCCACATAGCTGTTACCAAATCGCTTTTCTAGCCCAGGTTCCTCGATGCGTACCACGACAAAATGGATTATCAGGGACAGAATCGCCGAAAACAATAAAATCGAAATCGAGCGCAGCCACAAACCAAATCCCGCAAATAGCGCTGTCGCTCCGAAGGACATGGGATTTCTGATGTATCGAAAAGGCCCAATCACGACGAACTCCCGCGGAAACATGCGGTTCCCGGGGGATTCAAAAATTCCTACATTTGCGAGAATGCTGCCGCACCACAAGACTAGGCCGCCTCCCACCGCGATCATTAGCAATCCCGGAATGCGCTCCCAGTAGGGCAGTCCGAAACCGAAGTGACGATCCAGTGACCTCAAATGCCAGACGCACCAAAGCACAAGCAATACCGGGAGCAATACCCGGACACGCCTCCAGCTGGCACTCGTCCATCCGGCAACGGAGTTTTTCACGAGCAAAGTGTCTCATAGCTTGACTCGTAGAAGGATGCCCCTCGCCCGATTGATACGTCAAAGGCGATACTACTTGAGGTCATAGCCCCATTACATTTGGCCTTCCCTTACGCGTTGTACAACACTCCTACGACCCAGGAGCGCCCATGACTCAAGAAGAGCTGGAAAAGGAAGTAGTCCGCTTAAAAATCAAACTCGAAACCCTCGTCGACTTTCTCGAGAGTTGGCCAGACGGCCTCGGCGGCCCATTCGGTCGCGCTGACTACGAGCGCGACGTTCGCGCCGCCCTTGTTAAGGCGAACCTGGAATAGTTGCTGAAGTCCTGCTCGTTGCCGAGACACACCCGTAGTCTCCTTAGTTACAGGCCAGACGGGCGCAAGCACACCGCAGTCCAAAACGACGTTGCCACTCTATTGGTCCGAGGTGTTTTTCGGGAGTGCGCACGATGCCAAGTAGCCACAGTTCGGACAACGGAGTTGTAACTAGAACGCATTGATCAGGAACATATATCAGCGCCGAGCGCCACCGTCGCGGGATAGCGGAACAAACTCCCCATCGCGGAACCATAGGCGGACTTACACGGTCTAAGCTAAGCGTGCAACCGGGTCCCAGTACGAGGTATTGACCCGATGAGCTCGATTCGCATGAGATCGGGTACAAGGAAACCCCGATTGACTGAGGCACAATTTCAGGAGTAAAAAAAAGGCCCACGCTAAGTTCCGGCCCGGCACCTCTCCCCGATTTCGGAGGCCAAGGTGAGCGACCTCGCAGATTTCTATGTCATAGACGATCTTGAGATACTTCATGGGGAAATAAATCGGATACTCTCGTTGGAGTATCGATTGCCAGCTGATCTAAGTTCGGAGCTCCAGCGTCTTCGGACGTCTATTTCGAACGTCTTGTCTGCGACGCGGACGGATTCGGACTCCGCTTTCTCGCGTCCTACGCAGTTGCCCACCACCCAAATGTAGAGTCCCATCCCCAATGGGCTTACTTTCCTGGTCGCGGACGGAACAAACCGCGGAACAAAAGCGAGCCAATCCTGCCTGTGCTGGTTCAGCCGGAAATGGAGAGAGGGCGCTTTCCGTTAGTGAGTAATTCGCCCTTTCGGGCAAGGTCATTGTAGCCCCACATGTCTATTGGTCTCAACTCCCGGATTGCCCGGTGGGCAACGGCAAACAGAGAAAGGCAAGGAGCGCTGACAGAGAGCCGCACGACTATTGCGGGAGACCCGTTTTATAGAGAATGGCTTTGTGGCGCGGGTCAGGGCTGTAGGGGTCGTATACTGGAGCGCCTTTACATCGATAACTGCTTGCCTTTAACAGTGGAATTATTTCATCAGCTTGCCTTTTCATTCTGAGCTGCAAGCCCATATCGCATTGCCGCTTCAAGCGTATCGATGTTTATATCCTTTAGAGCTTTAAACCGAATGCAATATCC